>ENA-USUG01000403-USUG01000403.1-human-gut-metagenome-genome-assembly--contig:-NODE-403-length-72448-cov-6.525653_pt1 | contig 72448 bp, 65 predicted proteins | sample MGYA00250059_ERZ773394 | MGnify/ENA primary metagenome ERZ773394 (study PRJEB29103, sample SAMN06111957) | human gut metagenome | biome: human gut; feature: ankylosing spondylitis patient; material... | reverse complement strand
ATGCGCATAACTGCGCACCTAAGTTACAGGCGTATCCGCCGATATTCAGTCTGACGCCTAAAGCGTCTGGAAGCACGCGACTTCAGTCGTGTGAGGATAAAGTTTTTAATTCACAAAATAGTTGAGGAAGTATATGCGTTTCAGGAGGACTGATAAATGATTGATGAACGGATACAGTATGGGATTGATAATTTTCAGGAGGACCATTTCTTTATGGTGCTATATGGAATAGATGATATTAATCCAAAAACCACCCAATCTTCTCCCCAACCTCAGCATACTTCAGATAAATAATATTAAACTCCCTGATCAGTGGTTCTCCCTTAAGAGTAAAAATCCCAAGCTCCGGGTCGCTTTTGGCGAGGACTTCGTATACAAAAGAAATCCCGTATCCGGATTTGATAAGATTGATGATCATTTTGAAACTGGAAATGCAGATGTGGCGGTGAAAGCGTTCCAGTGATTCGTTGTGTTCGAGGAGTTTATCTTCCAGGATTGCCAGAGTTCCGGAGCCTTTTTCGCGGTGGATGAGGGTTTCGGACAGGAGTTCTTCTACAGAAACTTCTTTTCCGGCGAATGGGTGGTTTTTCGGGCAGATTCCGACAAAAGGTTCTTTGCGGTAGAGCTGGCTTCCGAATCTGTTTTTATCGAAATATCCCTCGATGATGGCATAGTCCAGTGCATTCTGTTCGAGAAGCTGTAAGAGATGCCTGGTGTTATCGACGATCAGCGTCAGAGCAGTATCCGGCTGGTCAAGAAATTTATGAATCTGGTCAGTAATGACATAATCTCCAATGGTCTTCGTAGCGCCGATGCGCAGCTCACGAAGGCCATTATTTTTGAATTTTTCGCGGAGAAAATTTTCGCGCTGCTGTGCAGAACGTAAATAATCTTCCAGCATCTGAGCCGCAGGGGTCTTGATGAGTTTGCGATTTTCATAAAGAAAAAGACGGCAGCCGTATTCTTTTTCCAGAAACTGGATGTGCTGTGTGACAGCAGGCTGCGTGATATGGAGCAGCTCAGCCGCCTCGCGGTAATTCATAACATTACATACAGTCATAAAAGTTTTGGTTCTGTGATCCAGCATAAGAAGTTCTCCATAAGTATAAATTATTATTTCATAAAAACTCATAAATTGATTTTATCATTTATGAGTTTTATAATCAATAAGTAAAGAGAGAAACAGAGAGGAACAAAAAAGAAAGGAAAAAGGAGAAAAAAATGAGTGAGAAAACAGAGACAGGTACAGGCATCAGCGTAAAACTGAGTCCGGAGGAAATCGCACGCGTCAAAGGTCTTGGATGTCTGAAAGACAAACGATATGAGGATATTTTCAATATCCGTGTGATCACAAGAAACGGACGTATCACCACAGATGAGCACCGTGCGATTGCAGATGCAGCCGAGAAGTTCGGAAACGGTCAGATCACTATGACGACCCGGCTGAGTATGGAGATTCAGGGGGTTCCATATGATAAAATTGAAGATGCCATCGCTTTCCTCGGAGAACACGGATTACTGACCGGAGGTACCGGAAAACTGGTGCGTCCTGTGGTTTCCTGTAAGGGAACAACCTGTCAGTACGGCCTGATCGATACCTTTGCACTCAGCGAGAAGATTCATGAGCGTTTTTATGTAGGCTATCACAATGTGACACTGCCTCATAAATTTAAGATTGCAGTAGGCGGATGTCCAAACAACTGCGTAAAACCAAATCTGAATGACCTGGGAATCATTGGCCAGAGAATCCCGAATCCGGATTTTTCCAAATGCCGTGGATGTAAAAAATGCCAGATTGAAAAGAACTGCCCGGTTCATGTTCCGAAAGTAGTGGACGGAAAAGTTTACATTAATCCGGAAGAGTGCAATCACTGCGGACGATGCAAAGAAAAATGTCCATTTGGAGTATTCACGGAATATCAGAACGGATATAAGATTTACATAGGCGGCCGCTGGGGAAAGAGAGTTGCACATGGACGTACACTGACGAAAATCTTCACTGAGGAAGAAGAGGTCATGAAAGTAGTAGAAAAAGCCATTCTTCTTTTCAAAAATGAAGGAATCGCAGGAGAACGTTTTGCAGATACAGTGAACAGACTTGGGTTTGAGTATGTAAATGAGAAGCTGATCAACGATTAAAAAGCCATTGAGAACTGGTGTGGCATGGAACGTGACCGCATAGAGGGGTATTTTGCGACATAATTCCTTTATTTTATTCTTTGTAATGTGACGCAATTTTGCACATAATAGCTCTTATAATAATAAAATACCTGCTGTCACCAGATATCACAAATACCACTGATATCTCCACAGCAGGTATTTTTTTGCATTTATAAACATCTTCAGCAAAAGAAATATGTCATTTACATCCACAGAAGGAAAAAAAGTCTCACAACGGATCACTGCTTCTGTAAAAAAAACTTCTATAAAAAGTCTCGAACTATGGTATGATTCGAATAATGATGTCAAGGACAAAAGACCCTTTTGGAAGAACATCATAGCAGTAACTATAGTAATTCTCGAAAGCTACAGAGAAAAAGGCTATAGAAAAAAATACTATAGGACAAAATACTATAGGACAAAATACTATAGGACAAAATACTATGGAGAAAAAATAACGGAGGAGAGAAGCATGAACAAATGTAAAAAAGCAGTGTCTGTCCTGCTGATTGCTGCAATGCTGGTTCTTATGTTATCCGGATGCGGGGGAAAAACCGTGACCACTGAGAACACAGGCAGTTCAGAATACAGAGTGTGCATGATCACTGACGCAGGAGACATCACAGACCAGTCATTCAACCAGACAACCTACGAGGCCTGCAGAGACTACTGTAAAGAACATGACATTGATTTTACTTACAAAAAACCGGATGGTGATACAGACTATGCCAGAACAGCCATGGTTGACGTAGCGGTAGCAGAAGGATACAACATTCTGGTAATGCCTGGATATGTATTTGCACAGACCGTTGTAGATACAACATTTAAATATCCGGATATCAAATTTATCGTTCTGGATATGAGCGCAGGCGATATCGGTGCAGCAGCCGTAGGAAACGCTTACTATGACGATCCGGATGCGTACAATGTAGCGGACTATTATAATACAGAGAACACCTATCTTGCAATTTATCAGGAAGCAATTCCGGGATATCTGGCTGGTTATACCGCAGTGAAACTGGGATACCGCCATCTTGGATTCCTTGGCGGTCAGGCTGTACCGGGAGTTATGAGATATGGATATGGTTATGTACAGGGAATTGATGCGGCAGCCAAAGAAATGGGAATCACAGATGATGTGACGATTGAATATGCATACGGCGGTCAGTTCTATGGTTCCACAGAGATCACGGCAGCGATGGATACCTGGTACAGCAATGGAACAGAAGTTGTCTTTGCATGCGGCGGCGGTATTTTCACATCAGCAGCGGAGGCAGCAGCCAAAGTGGGCGGTAAGATCATCGGTGTAGACTCTGACCAGTCACCGACCATCGATGCATACGGGGAAGGAATGACTGTCACTTCCGCGATGAAGAGCCTTACAGCAACCGTAAACTCCATGCTCAATTCCATCATTTATGACGGAACCTGGGAAGAACATGTGGGTCAGGTAGAAAACCTTGGTCTTGTATCCAAAGACGATATGTCCCTGAACTATGTCGGACTTCCGGAAGATACCACACAGTGGAATGACGATTTCGGAGTAGAAGATTATAAGAAACTGGTAGCAGACATTTTTGACGGCAAAGTCGAAGTCAATAATAGCACAGACGAGATGCCGCAGGTATCCGTAAAATTAAATGTACGTCAGGGTACCATTAAATAAATCAGACGGAATACTGGTAAGTTTTTCGGAACATACCTGGTTACTGTTCACTCTGTCCTGGTAATACGCTTCGCGGCGGACAGGGGAACAGTAACCTTACAGGATTCGATTGAAAATGGAAAGGAAATAATAATATGTCAGAATATGCAATTGAAATGCTGAATATTACCAAGCGTTTTCCGGGGATTGTGGCAAATGATAATATTACGCTTCAGTTGAAAAAAGGTGAGATCCATGCACTTCTGGGCGAAAATGGTGCCGGAAAATCAACACTGATGAGCATTCTGTTTGGTCTGTACCAGCCGGATGAGGGCGAAATCCGTAAAGACGGAAAGAAAGTAGAGATCAAGAACCCAAACGATGCCAATGCACTGGAAATCGGTATGGTGCATCAGCATTTCAAACTGGTGGAATGCTTTTCCGTACTTGACAATATCATCCTCGGAGTGGAAGATACCAGCCATGGTCTCTTAAAGAAAGACAAGGCAAGAAAGAAAGTCATGGAGTTATCTGAGAAATATCATCTCCAGGTTGATCCGGATGCGCTGATCGAGAACATCACAGTCGGAATGCAGCAGAGAACAGAAATCCTGAAGATGCTTTACCGTGACAATGAGATTCTGATCTTTGATGAGCCGACTGCTGTACTGACTGTACAGGAGATCGCAGAGCTGATGAAGATCATGAAAGGGCTGGCAGCAGAAGGAAAGAGCATTCTTTTTATCACTCATAAACTGAACGAGATCATGTCAGTCGCAGACCGCTGCACCATTCTCCGCAAGGGAAAATATATCGACACAGTCAATATCAAGGATACCACGCCGGAGAAACTTTCTGCCATGATGGTCGGAAGAAATGTCAGCTTTAAAGTAGAAAAAGCTCCTGTAAAACCAGGCAAAGTCGTTCTGGATGTCAAAGGAATGACCGTAGCCGGTGAAAATCACAAAAAGGATGCCGTAAAAAATGTATCTTTCCAGGTAAGAGAAGGGGAGATCGTCTGCATCGCCGGAATCGACGGAAATGGACAAAGTGAACTGGTATATGGACTTTCCGGACTGTCAGACCTGAAAGCAGGAAGCATCCATATGAACGGACAGGATCTTACAAAGGCTTCTGTACGTCAGAGATCGGTTCTCGGAGAGAGCCATATTCCGGAGGACAGACATAAACATGGTCTGGTTCTGGATTATTCCCTTGAGAATAACATGGTACTCCAGACTTATTTTAAACCGCAGTTTACCAATAAATTTGGTTTCCTGAAGAAAAAAGAGATCAGGAACTATGCAGAAAAGCTGATCAGCAAATATGATGTAAGATCCAGCCAGGGTCCTGTGACTGTGGCAAGAACCATGTCCGGCGGTAATCAGCAGAAAGCCATTGTAGCCAGAGAAATTGACAATGATCCATCTTTCCTGATCGCAGTGCAGCCGACCCGAGGTGTAGACGTAGGTGCCATCGAACTGATCCATAAACAGATCATCGAAGAACGCGACAAAGGAAAAGCAGTCCTTCTTGTCAGTCTGGAGCTGGATGAGGTTATGGACGTATCCGACAGAATCCTTGTCATGTATGAGGGTGAGATCGTCGGAGAATTCAAACCGGATGAAGTAACAGTAGAGGAGCTTGGCCTTTATATGACAGGCGCCAAGAGACAGGAGGTTTAAGAGATGGATACCAAGAAAGAAAAGAAAAATATACTGTCGAATGGGGCTGTGCAGACCTTGCTTGCATCACTGTTCTGTATCATACTGGGACTGGTTGTCGGTTATGTGGTACTTCTGGTGATCAATCCACAGGGTGCAGGCAGAGCAATCACTGCAATTTTGCAGAACTTCCTGTACTTCCCGAGACCGGAAGTCGCTCTGGAATATTTCGGAAGCACCCTTGCGAAAACAGCACCGCTTCTGATGTGTACCCTGTCCGTTTTATTTGCCTATAAAGTAGGCCTGTTCAATATCGGAGCATCCGGACAGTATGCAGTCGGAGCCGGTTTTGCCCTGTATTTCGGCATTCATTATGGAACACCGTGGTGGCTGTGCCTTCTGCTTGCAATGCTTGGTGGAGCAGCACTTGGTGCGATTGCAGGTGCATTAAAAGCGTACCTGAATGTAAACGAAGTTATCGCGTGTATCATGTTAAACTGGATCAGCCTGTATGCGGTAAATACCGTACTTACAGAAGTAAAGGAATCCGGAACCACTTACACACTTCCGCTTCGTACCAATAACCCGAATGCACTGATCCCACATCTGGGACTTCAGCATTTATTTGCGGATAACCGCTATGTGACGATTGCCATTCCGCTGGCAGTTATTTTTGCCATTCTGGTATGGGTGGTACTTGACAAGACAAAATTAGGATATGAACTGAAAGCAACCGGACTTTCCATCAATGCTGCAAAATATGCAGGTATGAGGGAGAAGAAGAACATTATCCTGACAATGGCAATCTCAGGTGCGCTGGCAGGACTGGGCGCAGGTTTCCTGTACTTATGTGGAATTGAGCAGTGGTCCTGTGCACAGACCGCAGTTCCGAACATGGGATTTAACGGAATCGCAGCAGCATTCCTTGGCGGTATTCATCCGATCGGCGTGATTTTTTCTTCCTTTTTTATCCAGCATATCACCAGTGGCGGTGCCTATGTAGATAAGATGGTTTACTGCTCACAGATTTCTGATCTGATCGCAGCGATCATTATTTACTTCTGTGGATTTGTATTATTCTTTAAACATGTGATGAGAACCAGAATCCGGAAAACAGAGGATAAGAAAGTAAAATCAGCAGATAAGAAAGGAGGAGAATAAGCATGGCATTATTATTACAGTATACATTGATCTATGCGTCCGTATTACTACTGGTTGCACTGGGCGGCTGTTTCTCCGAACGAAGCGGAATCATCAACCTGGGACTGGAAGGAATCATGGTTGCAGGAGCTCTCGGCGGAGCACTGGTCATGAAATACATGCCGAATCTTTCACCGGCAGCCATGGTGATTGGCGTAGTGATCGGCAGTGTCGTATTTGGAATGGTATTCTCCCTTCTTCTTGCAGTGGCAGCCATCAACTTTAATGCAGACCAGACTCTGGTAGGAACTGCCATGAACATGCTGGCAACTGCGGCAGCGACTGTATTTGTAAAAGCCATCAATATGGCTGAGAACCCGAACAACGTGGCATCTACCATTCAGTATATTAATCAGAAGAAAGCATTTTCCATCGTAAAGATCGCAGGTTTCGAAATCAACTGGTTTATGATCATCACGATCGTGCTTCTGATCGCGGCAAATGTTGTTTTATATCATACACGTCTGGGCTTACGTCTGATGGCATGCGGAGAGCATCCACAGGCAGCAGACTCTGTGGGAATCAATGTTTATAAGATGCGCTATATCGGTGTCCTGATCTCCGGATTTCTGGGAGGACTTGGCGGTATTGTATACATTACAGCCGGTGTTTCCGAATGGAAATTTGAGAATGGTGTAGCCGGATTTGGTTTCCTTGCACTGGCTGTTATGATCTTCGGACAGTGGAAACCGAACCTGATCGCTCTGGCAGCATTGCTGTTCGGACTTTTCAGAGCATTATCCAACGTATATTCAGGATTTGACTTCCTCGTAGCCCTGAACATCCCGGGAACTTTCTACAAGATGCTCCCGTACATCATTTCCCTGCTGGTACTTGCAGTTTCCTCCGGAAAATCAAGAGCACCAAAGGCTGAGGGAATTCCTTATGATAAGGGACAGAGATAAAAAATATATAGAATGAAAATATAGAAATAAATAAGAAATAAGAGACGAAATACCCGCCGCAGATAGGATCATATTAATGAATATTTATATTTAATGAATATGATCGTCTGCGGCGGGTATTTGGTTATGAGCTGCGCAGCGAAGCGGATTGCGGATATCCGCTCGACTTCAGGCATCAGCAAAGATTCGCTGCGAAGATCTGTGCAACCCTGGAAAAAGTTTTACAGATACAGGTTTCTTTTATAATCTCATACAGACTTTGCATGAATATAATTGACAATAAGTTCCACAGCATCAGAGATCGAAACTTTTCCGGTGTCGATAGAGAGCTGATACTGGCTGGCATCTTCCCAGGCTTTTCCGGTGCAGAATTTATGGAAGGAGGCTCTTTTTTCGTCTACTTCTTTTACCATTTTGGAAGCTTCTTTTTCTGATATCTGGTCGCGTTCCATGATACGTTTGATACGGCAGTCTTTATCTGCATGAAGAAAGATGGTTGTTGCGTCAGAATCGTTTTCGTAAACGGCTCCGGAACAGCGTCCGATGATCACAGCCGGTTTTCCATGAGTGAGCTCTTTTATAAGTTCGAAGGATTTCTCCATGGGATTTGCTTCACCGTAGCTTACAGCGATGCTGTATAACAGGCTGTTTACTGCTTTTTCACGGAAGAAATCTTTGTTTTCGTCAAATTTTCCGATTTTTCGTGCCTCTTCTTCTAATCTCTTTCTGTCATAAAGTTCCAGACCAAGCCGGGAAGCAAGCTCTTTTCCAATTTCATGTCCGCCGCTTCCACACTGTCTTGCAATTGTAATAATCATAAGATACCTCCTGTTTTATATACCATGATGTCGTTGATTACTGAAGCCGGAAATTTTTTCTGTTACTGGACACAGAGCGAACAGTAACTTTTTTCTTTCGGCAGCTTCATTATACTCAAAAGAGAGTGGATTGTATATAGTGGAATCTGATATTATTGCTCAAATAGGCATCAGTTATGAGTAAGCAGCGAAACGAATTGAATTGAATTGAGAATATCTGTATGATCATTCATATACTGCGATTCTGTGAGGTATTTTAACATATAATACAGACAGGGAAAATGTCAGGTTTAATTTTAATGGATTACACGGTATGAATAAACTGATCCACATAGAACAACGCAGCACCGATCGCTGGTGTATACTGGCCATTTGTTCCAACCAGAATATTATTCCTTTTCAAGAGAAACGGTGCAGAGGTATTAATCTGTTCTGTCAGGGAGCTAATGTCTTCTTCTGTAAAATATGGTGCCAGGTATCCGCTGATGATGACTGGTGCATCGATAACTAAATTAAGGTTTTTTATGGCAAATGCCAGGTGTTTGAGGTAATCTTCCCAGATTTTTGTAAGCCGGGGGGATTTTTTTTCGCGTAAAAGTGGAAAAAACTCTTTGATGGACATACCGGCAGACTGTTCCAGTGCGTTGGCAGAGCAGTAGGTTTCCAGGCAGCCGTGGTTTCCGCAGTAGCAAAGTGGGCCGTCGGGATCAATGCATATGTGCTCCAGTGTGCCGCTGTGCATGGTGCTTCCCTGATGAATCTGGTGGTTGGTGATAATGGCACCGCCGAGGTTGCGGTTCAGAAGGAAAACAACCGCACTGTCAAGTTCCGGATGGTTCCAGAGTTCGAGAAAAGCGGCGGATTTGGAATCGTGTTCCAGATAGCACGGATATGGAAGATATTGGGAAAAATCTTCCAGTTTCATACCTGCGTTATTCATGATATTTCCATATAGTACAGTTGTGTGATCCGGGGAGGTGATTCCCTGAGTTGCGAAGGAAATGCCAAGGATCTTTTCATCCTCGTATTTATTTTCTGCGATGAATTCTTTTACTTTATCAGTGACCTGTTTGTAGTAATCCGGTGTGTTGGAATAGGAAAGTGGAATGGTATCTGTGTAGAAAGCATTTCCGTACAGGTCAACTGCAGTAATATGAAACATATTTTTTAAAATACCAATTCCGATGGAAATTTTAAAGTCAGATACGATCTGGATTGCATTGGCTTTTCTTCCTCCGGTGGATTCGAAGTATCCGTTTCTTTCAATCAGACCTTCCTGCTCCAGAAGATTCAGATTCTGGCTGACGGTAGACAGTCCCATTTGCAGTTCCTGTACGATCTGCATTTTTGAGGTCTGTTTTTTTTTGTAAATATATTGATAGACTTTAGATCTGTTTATTTTTTTCAGACTGATCGTCGTTAATCCTTTTTCACTCATAGTGTTCTCCTGATTCTGTTATAAGATAAAGTTAAGTCCTGCGTATATTGTAGTATAAGGAAGGCAAAAATGCAATAAACATACGGCAAAGATGAGGGGAAGATACTTTGTGGCTTTTGTGTTCTGTGAAAAACAGTATGTTTTGAACAGGAAGCGAAAAAGAAGGAAAATCGCTGTTAATTGTTAAAACTATACAAAAATAAATTTGAAAAATTAGAATTTCTGTCAATAGATTTTTTTGCAGGAAATATATATACTCAACTTACAGTTAATATATAAACATAAGTCAAACACATAACAAACAAATAAAAGAAAGACGAAAAAACAAGCACGAAATAATAAGCAAAAAAGCAATAAACAAAAAACAGGGAGGATGCAGCAATGAAGTTATCAATCAATGGAATCAAAGAACGTGAAGCATGGGAAAAAGCAGGAATTACTCTGCCTGGTTATGATGTAGAGGCAGTTTCTGAGAAAGCAAAGAAAGAACCTGGCTGGGTTCATTTTGGAATCGGAAATATTTTCCGTGTATTTATCGGAGGAATTGCAGATGGTCTTCTGGAAGAAGGAGTGCTGGACCGTGGCATTACCTGTGTGGAAACTTTTGACTATGATGTGGTAGATAAGATTTATGATCCATATGATAATCTGGGCTTAAGTGTCATCCTTCACGGTGACGGAACCCGTGAGTACAAAGTGATCGGAGCTCTTGCAGAAGCAGTTAAGGCACAGTCTTCTGATGAGAAACAGTGGAACCGTCTGAAAGAAATCTTTACCAGTAAATCCTTACAGATGGTTTCCTTTACAATTACAGAGAAAGGATACGCATTACAGAAAGCTGACGGAACATGGTTCCCGTTTGTGGAAGCAGATATCAAGAACGGTCCGGATAAAGCAACAGGTGCAATGGCAGTGCTGGTTGCAATGCTTTATGAGAGATACAAAGCAGGAAAATATCCGATCGCACTGGTTTCCATGGATAACTGCTCCCAGAATGGTGCGAAACTTCGTGAGTCCGTACTGACTATGACAAAAGAATGGCAGAAAGCCGGATTTGTAGACGAAGGATTCGTGGAGTATGTGAGCGATGAGAAAGTAGTTGCTTTCCCATGGACTATGATTGACAAGATCACACCTCGTCCAAGTGAACAGATCGCAGCAGACCTTGAAGAACTGGGCGTTGAAAATATGCAGCCGGTGATCACAGGCAAGAAGACATACATTGCACCATTTGTCAACGCTGAGAAACCGCAGTACCTTGTAATTGAAGACAGCTTCCCGAACGGTCGTCCGGCTCTGGAGAAAGGCTTTGGTGTATATATGGCAGACAGAAATACAGTTAACCTTTCCGAGCGTATGAAAGTAACCGTATGTCTGAATCCGGTACATTCCGCTACTGGTCCGCTGGGTGTCGTTCTGGGTTATGATCTGTTTGCGCATATGCTGAATACAAATGATGATATGATGAAAATGGCGCGTATGATCGCTTATGATGAAGGTCTTCCGGTAGTGGCATATCCTGGAATCCTTTCCCCGCAGGCTTTCGTGGACGAGCTCTTTAATGACCGTTTCCCGAATGAATATCTGGGAGACACAAACCTTCGTCTGGCAGTAGACGTATCCCAGATGGTTGGTATCCGTTTCGGTGAGACAATTAAGGCGTATGTTCAGAAATTCGGAGACGCTTCCAGACTGACGGCAATTCCGCTTGGTATTGCCGGATGGCTCAGATATATGCTGGGTGTGGACGATGAAGGGAACAAATTTGAACTTGCACCGGACCCGATGAATGAGGAACTTCAGGAACAGTTTAAGGATATCGTAGTTGGCAAACCGGAGACATTTAAGGATCAGTTAAAACCAATCCTTTCCAATGAGCGTCTGTTCTTTACTGACCTCTACAAAGATGGTGTGGGAGAGAAGATTGAAGATATGTTCCGTGAAATGATCGCAGGACCTGGAGCTGTAAGAGAGACTATACATAAATATGTAGGATAATTTTATTGTCTGAAAAAAACATTAAGATTATAAGAACATACAGGGGACGCAAAAAAACTGCGTCCCCATATATTAGCCAAAAAACAGGAAAAAACTGTAAATTCAGGAGGAAAAAATCAGTATGACAGAAGCGGTATTCGCAGCGGAGTCATCAAGACTGTTGATCGCAGCGATGGTCTGTGCAATCAATGGTGGAGCAACTGCATTCAGTCATGTAAATGATTCCGGATTCTGGCTGGTAAGTTCTCTACTTGAGATTGATGAGAAAACAACCCTGAAATCCGAGACAATGATGGAAACGATTATAGGAGTCACAGGACTGATCTGTGCGATCGTGATCAGTCTGTTCGCATAGCGAAGAACGGAAATAAGGGGAATACCTTCTTTACCGGATAAACTGGTAGAGAGGGTATTTTTCTATTGTGAAAAAATGGAAAGCAGTTTAAAATAGAAGATAACAAAAACGAACGGGAAGGAGCTTCCATTATGAGTAAAAAAACAAGAAGGATGAAGCGGGCAGCAGAAGAGAAAATTAACCGTAAAGATGCAGCTATCAGACAGCATAATGAAGAACTGGAGAATCTGAAGGAGCAGTATGAAGGTCTGGATATCTGCGATGAGGACAAAAAAGTAATTGACAATTACATTGCCTGCAAAGATGCCAGGGCAGAACGTATGGAAGAGAAGCTGTATGAAAAAGGAATGAAGGATGTGAAGAGACGCATCCGCATCAGAAAGCTGATCCGCAGATGTGTGGTTCTGGCGGCAATCGTTGGAGTTGTACTGGTTGAGTATGACAGGAACGATAAGAGATGGGAGAAGCTGGACAGGATTCTGAAAATGTTCGCAGATGCAGAGGATTCCGAAACAGAGGAAGCCTGAGCAGCTTTCCGATAAGAAGTACCAGATGAAAACGTAATATAATAGATAACAGATAACAGACACTTGTATATTGGGTAAATATCCATGGATACAGGTGCCTGTTTAAATTTTGACCGAATCAGGTAAGTTCTCTCGCTTCCATCACGAAAACCACAACTTGTTGATCAGAAAAATACAAAAAAGCTGATTTACGCAGAACGGGATTAATGTTATACTACTTAAATGAGACTGCGTTGAAACGTTAAAGCGTGAAGGAATTTTTCTGTCTGCATAAATTCTGTAAAGCAAAAATTTAACCAAATCAAGCAAGTAGCAAAGCGGATTGCGAAGATCTGCGTGATAAAATATGAAAGGATAGAGATATGATCGTAACATTAATTGAAAAGGTGTATTCATTCCTGTGGGGGGATCTGATCAGGATTCCTCTTCCGGGAGGGAGCAGTCTGGGGATTTCACTTCTGATCCTTCTGTTGATCCCGACCGGAATTTATTTTACGGTCCGGACGAGATGTCTGCCTGTCAGACTCTTTCCGGATATGCTGAAAGCACTGGTCGAGAAGAAGGGAAAGGATGACAAAAGCAGCCTGTCTTCTTTCCAGACGCTGATCGTTTCCACAGCAACCAGAGTTGGTATGGGAAATCTGGTGGGTGTGGTGGCAGCAGTTTCCGCAGGTGGTGCGGGTGCGGTTTTCTGGATGTGGGTGACTGCCATTATTGGTTCCTCTACCGCATTTATAGAAGCGACGCTGGCACAGCTTTATAAGGAAAAAGATCCTCTTTATGGAGGATACAGAGGCGGTCCAGCCTATTATATCCATCATTATGTGGAAGAAAGACAGGGAAAGAAGAAAAAAAAAGTGGTGCTTTCGATTCTGTTTGCCATTTCCGGTCTGATCTGCTGGTGTGGAATCAGTCAGGTCATCAGTAATTCCGTGGTATCTTCTTTTGAAAATGCGTTTTCCATTCCACCATTGTATACGACTATTGGACTGGCAGCCATCGCTGCAGTAATCGTTCTGAGAAAAAATGCAACGGTCAAGGTGCTGGATCTGCTGGTGCCGGTTATGGCAGTGTGCTATTTTCTGATCACATTGTTTATTATTTTTACAAATATCGGGAGTCTTCCGACTGTGTTTGGAAAAATTTTCAGGGAGGCTTTTGGCCTGCGTCAGGCAGCAGCGGGTGGATTTGGAGCTGTGTTGATGAATGGAATCAAAAGAGGGCTGTTTTCCAATGAGGCAGGTTCCGGTTCCGCACCATGTGCAGCAGCGGCAGCGGAGTGTGACCAGCCGGTAAAAGCAGGTCTTGTGCAGGCACTTGGAGTATTTGTGGATACGATTGTGATCTGCAGCTGTACAGCAATGATCATGCTTCTGGCACCGGAAGAACTCACATCTGGATTATCCGGAATGAAGCTGCTTCAGACGGCGATGAAATATCATCTTGGAAATTTTGGCGTGATCTTTATCGCAGTTACTTTATTTATGTTCAGCTTTTCCACATTTCTGGGAATCCTGTTTTATGCAAGAAGTAATGTGGCGTATTTATTCGGAGATAAGTGGTGCTGGCAGACCGCTTACAAGGTGCTGGCACTGGTAATGTTGTTTATCGGTGGAATTGCTGCCTATACATTTGTATGGGATTTGGGAGATGTAGGAATCGGGCTGATGACGATATTTAACATTTTTGTATTGTATCCGCTGGCTCCAAAAGCCCTGGGAGAGCTGAAAGAGTATGAAGCAGGCCGAAAATAACGGCTGCTTATATGCGTCGGTGATATGTTGTACGAAGTGCCTTGTACGGATTGACAAATAGTCGGCGCATGGGTACAATAGCAGATAAATGGTCTCTGTTGTTGTGCAGTGACATTGAATGAAAATATATAAATTTTATTGCAGCAGGAAATCTGGAAAGAATTCTGGTATTATTACAGAGAATAATAACTTGTGAAAACTTACGCAGGAAAGGAATCAGAGAAATGAGTAATTGGGAAAAAAATGTCCGTAAAGTAATACCATATACACCAGGCGAGCAGCCAAATCAGCTGGATATGATCAAACTGAATACAAACGAGAACCCATATCCTCCGGCACCGGGAGTAGAGAAGGCACTTAGGGGAATGGATACAGATACTATGAGACTTTATCCGGATCCGACAGCCGGTGATCTGGTACATGTCATTGCACAGAATTATGGCCTGAAAGATGAGCAGGTTTTTGTCGGAGTAGGTTCTGATGATGTTCTTGCCATGAGTTTTCTGACATTCTTTAATTCAGAAAAGCCGGTACTGTTTCCGGATATTACTTATTCTTTCTATGATGTGTGGGCAGACCTGTTCCGCATTCCATATGAGAGACCGGCACTGGATGAGAATTTTCATATAAAGAAAGAAGATTATTTCAGAGAAAACGGCGGAATCGTTTTCCCGAATCCGAATGCGCCGACAGGTGTGGAAATGCCGCTTGCGGATGTGGAAGATATCATCCGTCACAATCCGGATGTGATCGTGATCGTGGATGAAGCGTATGTGGATTTCGGTGGGGAGTCAGCACTTCCGTTAATTGAGAAATATGACAATCTTCTGGTTGTGCAGACATTCTCAAAATCCCGCTCCATGGCAGGTATGAGAATTGGATTTGCCTGTGGAAATGAGAAACTGATCAAGTTCCTGAATGATGTGAAATATTCCTTCAACTCTTATACCATGGACCGCACGGCACTGGCAGCAGGTGTGGCCGCTGTTGAGGATAAGGCATACTTTGAAGAGACCTGTAATAAAATCATAGAGACACGCGAATGGACAAAGAAAGAGCTGAAAGCACTGGGATTTTCATTCCAGGATTCCAAGTCCAACTTTATCTTTGCCACTCATGAGACCTGTCCGGCTGCGAAGCTTTTCGAGGCACTCAGAGAGCAGCACATTTATGTGCGTTATTTCCCGAAAGACAGGATTGACAACTTCCTTCGTATCACCATCGGAACAAAGGAAGAAATGCAGAAGTTTATTGACTTTTTGAAAGATTATCTGAAATAATGAAAAAATCAGAACATCAAAATATAATTTAGGAGGCTTTATGGAAGCTCTGGTACATTGGTTCTCGCAGAACCTGTCACAATATATTTCTCCGGAGGGCGCAGTATTTATCATTTCCATGATCCCGATCTTGGAGCTCAGAGGAGGGCTGCTTGCAGCTTCGCTCCTGAAGATTTCAGCGGCAAAGGCGATTCCGTTATGTATTGTGGGAAATATTATTCCGATTCCTTTTATTCTGCTGTTTATTAAGCAGATTTTCAAGGCATTGAAGAAAACAAAGCTTTTCCGCGGTCTGATCATAAAAATGGAAGACCGTGCAATGAGAAAAAGTGATCAGGTGAAGAAATATGAGTTTCTGGGTCTGATGCTGTTCGTGGGTATTCCGCTCCCGGGAACCGGCGCATGGACAGGATCTCTGATCGCATCTCTGCTGGAGATTGATATTAAGAAATCCTCTCTGGCGATTCTCTGCGGAATTATCATGGCGACTGTGATCATGTATATTGTTTCTTATGGACTGGTAGGAAATCTGATACATTAATCGAATCAGACAGCGAAGCGGATGTTTTTGTCCGCCAGACTAAAAGAGCGCAGCTTCTCTGAAAAAGACAGAGAGTCTGCGCTTTTACTATGTCACAGAGCTGTAGGAAATCGGGCAGAACACAGAATCTGACAAGGCTGCTTATAATAATTTTCGTTTCAGCATATCCTCATTGGAAGCATATTTCAGTGCGGTTTCTTTCGTGATCTTTCGCTGTCTGTAGAGCTCAAAAAGACTTTGATCCATAGAGCGCATATGCTCATGAGCAGAGGAGGCAATCACACCGTCGATCTGGTGGATTTTGTTGTCGCGGATCATATTCCGGATGGCGGGATTGAGGCGCATGACCTCAAATACGGGGATAGTATGACCGTTTACGTCTGGGATCAGCTGCTGTGAAATTACAGCCTGCAGCACCATGGAAAGCTGAATGGAAATCTGTCGCTGCTGGGTAGGTTCGAATACATCCACAATACGGCTGATCGTGTTGGCTGCACCGGTGGTATGGAGACTGGAGAGCACAAGATGCCCGGTTTCAGCGGCTGTCATGGCTGTCTGGATGGTTTCATAATCGCGCATTTCACCGAGAAGGATCACGTCAGGACTCTGGCGGAGGGTGGCGCGCAGAGAAACCAGGTAACTTTCCGTATCTGTACAGATTTCTCGCTGGCTGACGATGCATTTGTCATGTCTGTGCATCTGTTGCTTTTTCTGTTATCTTTTCTGTTATTTGTCCTGCTATTTTTCTGTATTGCCTCCTGTGAAAACAGGTTGTCTGGTATCGGGAGTCCAGTCGGCGGTAGTGATGGTTTTCCACGTCAGGATTTCCGGCGAAAATTCTGTCAGGGATTCAGAATCAGGCCTGGAATCAGATTCAGAACCAGCTCTGGAATTGGATTTGGGATCGGACTCAGGAGTAATGGAAGAACCGGAGGCATTTATCCGCATATAATAAGTCTTATGTGACACAGAACAGCGCAGAATATTTTGCAGAATCTGTAAAAGAATTCACATTAAATCCGGTAGCATTAAAGAGTGCAAGACCGAAGACTTATGAAGCAGTAAAGGAAGCTATGGATAAACTTACAGATGACAGAGTTGCCAAAGTAAAGAAAGTTTACAGTATGATCTGGAAATAACAGAGATAAAATACTTCGGTATTATATCATACACACTTATTTTTCAAAAGAAAACAGGAATCCGGGAGCAGAAATGCTTCCGGTTTTTTGTTTTGACTGCTTTTTTCGTGAACAGTAATTTTTTGTTTTTCTTTTGCGATTTTATATCTTTTTATACCTGAAATGTCGGTGAAAATGAGTTGCAGGGAAAAAAAGAAAACAGCTATAATATAGAGGAAGGAGTGGTGGACAGAAAATAAAAAATGTGTTAGTATAAGCCTGTAGTAATTCTGTGAAACATTTTGTGGAATTGTTGTAATATCTGGCGTTCACCTGTCGGTTCCGACAGACTATCCCATTGGCAAAATAGAAAATAATTTATGAAAATATGTAAATTCTGAGAGTCAAACAGCAGAGACAGAAAAAAACAACAAAAGTAGAAGATAACAAAGATAGAAGATAACAAGGATAGAAAATAACAAAGACAGAAGGTACAGTAAGATGCACAGAAACTGTGCAGTGACAATATCGGAACCTGAATAAAAAGATAAAAGAGCAGAGGATTGTTTTATGAGAGAAAAGTATGAATCATTATCACTGGCGACTTTAAAAGAACTGGCAAAAGCCAGAGGACTGAAGGGAATTTCTGTATTAAGAAAGCCGGAACTGATTGAAAGAATGCTCCAGGAAGATGAAAGGGAGAAAGCATCCGGCGAAAACAGAGAAGAACATACAGAAAAGGTTCAGGACAGAAAAACAGAGAAAATACAGGAGCGGCAGGAAGAAAGAGTATCTGAGAGACAGACGGAAAAAGCAGAAAAACCGCAGAGATCAGAAAGAAGCCAGGAAAGAACCGGCAATTATAATAACTACAGCAATAATAACAACTATAACAGCAGCAATAATAATTATAATAACAATAATAATTACAGCAACAATAACTACAATAACAGTAGCAACAACAATAATAACAGCAGTAAAATGTACGAAAAGCCATATGAAAAATCATATGAAAAGTCATACGAAAAAACAGCAGAAAAATCATATGAAAAACCATACGAAAGAAATTATACAAGATCCTATGAAAAAACACAGGGAATGGTACAGCAGGGAAGTGAATCCCATGCTCCGGCGGAGACTGCGCAGTTAGACAGTGGTGAGAAGGCTGATGGTATCCTGGAAGTTCTGCCGGACGGATATGGTTTTATCCGCTGTGAGAACTATATGCCGGGAGAGAACGATATCTATGTATCCCCGTCCCAGATCCGCAGATTCAATTTAAAGACCGGTGACATTATCAAGGGAAATATCCGTATCAGAACACAGGGAGAGAAGTTCAGCGCGCTCTTGTATGTGACTTCTATCAATGGTTTCCATCCGAGCGAAGGACAGAGACGTTATAATTTCGAAGACATGACTCCGATTTTCCCGAATGAACGTCTGGTGATGGAACGACCGGGCGGAACAGTGGCGATGAGAATCGTGGACCTGATCAGCCCGATCGGTAAGGGACAGCGAGGAATGATCGTGTCTCCGCCGAAAGCAGGTAAGACCACACTTCTGAAAGATGTGGCGAAATCCATTCTTCGAAACAATCCGGATATGCATCTGATCATTCTGCTGATCGATGAACGTCCGGAGGAAGTTACAGATATCAAAGAAGCAATCAGGGGAGACAATGTGGAGGTTATCTATTCTACCTTTGATGAGCTTCCGGAGCATCATAAGAGAGTATCCGAGATGGTTGTGGAACGTGCGCGCCGATTGGTAGAGCATAAAAAAGATGTTACGATCCTTCTGGATTCCATTACCAGACTGGCAAGAGCCTATAACCTGATCATTCCGCCAAGTGGAAGAACTCTTTCCGGTGGTCTTGACCCGGCTGCTCTTCATATGCCGAAGAGATTTTTCGGTGCAGCCAGAAACATGCGCGAAGGTGGAAGCCTTACGATCCTTGCGACTGCCCTTGTGGATACCGGAAGCAAGATGGACGATGTTATTTACGAAGAATTTAAGGGAACCGGAAACATGGAACTTGTCCTTGACCGGAAACTTCAGGAAAAACGTGTATTCCCGGCAATTGATATCCAGAAATCCGGAACCAGAAGAGAGGATCTGCTTCTGAGTGCAGAGGAGCAGGAAGCGGTTTACAATATGCGAAAAGCACTCAACGGACTGAAATCTGAAGATGCAGTAGAACAAATCCTGAATATGTTTGCCCGCACCAGAAACAATGCAGAGTTTGTCCAGATGGCAAAGAAGCAGAAATTTATCTGATCTTTTGCAGAACAGGAAACAGGAAATATTACCTTCAGGGGTTAACCGGACTGAAAAATAAAGAAAAACAGAAATAAATTTTAAAATATCTTGCATTCTACGGTACATTATGTTATACTCATAAAGCTGTTTAATAGTAAATTCGTCAAATGAATACGAATAGAAAATAGAATCTTTACAGAGAGGTGAAAATCATGAGAGAAGGAATCCATCCTAATTATTATCAGGCAACTGTAACCTGCAACTGTGGTAACACATTCGTAACAGGATCTACAAAACAGGACATCCACGTAGAAATCTGCTCTAAATGTCATCCATTCTATACAGGTCAGCAGAAGGCAGCTCAGGCTCGTGGACGTATCGATAAGTTCAACAAGAAATACGGCCTGAACAAATAATCAGAATATAGTATGAATTGAGAAGGTTGAGGTTGGGAAATCTCAGCCTTTCTTGTTTCTTAAACAAATCAGGCTGCGAAGCAGATGCTTCTGTCTGCCTGACAGTGAAAATAATTATTTTCTGCAGGAGAAAAGGATGAAATCATCAAATATCGGTGGCCAGGCTGTAATGGAAGGCATTATGATGCGCCACAAGGATAAATATTCCATCGCTGTCCGCAGACCGGACAATGGGATTGAATTAAAAGTAGAAGATTACAAATGCACCTTTGGAAATGCAAAATTTCTGAGGTATCCGCTGATCCGCGGTGTGGTCAGTTTCGTGGATTCTCTGGTGGTCGGTACAAAGTGCCTGATGTATTCCGCAGAGATCGCGGGAGATGAGGAGGACGAGGAAGAAGCACAGAAGAATGCGGCACTGTCTGAGGAAGAACGGGCAGCTAAGAAAGCGAAGGAAGATAAGCAGTTCAAATGGCTGTTATATGTGACGGTTGCGATCTCTATCATTGTATCGATCGCCGCATTTATGCTGCTGCCATATGCACTTGCCAGTCTTTGCCGGAAAGTAGGTGCTTCTGAATTTGTAGTCACAGTCGTAGAGGCGTTTGTGAAACTGGCATTATTTATGGGATATATGATTCTGATCTCCAGAATGAAGGACATTCAGAGGACTTTTATGTATCATGGCGCAGAGCATAAGTGTATCAACTGTGTGGAACACGGACTGCCGCTTACCGTAGAGAATGTACTGGCAAGCTCCAGACAGCATAAGCGCTGTGGAACCAGCTTCCTGTTTCTGGTTATGCTGGTCAGCATTTTCCTGCATTTTATTTTTGTATTAGTACCGTTTTACTGGGTGAGACTGTTCGGAAGACTTCTTATGGTACCGGTGGTAGCAGGAATCTCTTTTGAGATCATTCAGTGGGCAGGAAGATCAGACAGTAAGATTGCTGATTTCTTCAGCAAACCAGGTCTGGCAATGCAGAAACTTACCACCAAGGAACCAACCGCAGATATGGCAGAAGTTGCGATCAAGGCAGTGGAAGCAGTCTTTGACTGGAGAGCATATCTGAAGGAAGAATTTGGTGTTGAAGTGGAACCGGCTGCCGCAGAAGACGAAGCATCCGGGGAACAAATGTGAGAAAAGAAAGGGGTAACTCCATGAACGGAGAAACTCTGACAGGGTTATTAAAAAAAGGACAGACGATTCTTGCGCAGGCAGGAATTAAGGAAGCCGGGCTGGATGCCTGGCTCCTTCTGGAATATACCACAGGAAAAAGCCGGGCGTATTATTTTGCACACGGAGAGGAAGGTGTCACAGACGAGACTGCTGAGTGTTATCTGCAACTGATCAGCAGACGCGCGAAACACATCCCGCTGCAGCATCTGACGCATCAGGCTTTTTTTATGGGATATGAGTTTTATGTAGATGAGAATGTGCTGGTACCGAGACAGGATACGGAAACACTGGTGGAAACTGCGCTGGAATGTATGAATACAATGACAGAAACAGGCAGAAAAAATCCGCATATTCTGGATATGTGTACAGGGTCAGGATGCATCCTGCTCAGTCTTCTGAAAGAAATTCCGGAGGCTGAGGGAAGAGGAGTCGATTTATCCGAAAAAGCACTGGAAGTTGCAGCACGAAATGCCCGGACACTGGAAGTTGCAGACAGGGCTGAGTTTGTAAAAAGTGATTTGTTTACAGAAGAAGATAAAAATAGTAATGGAAATCATGGCACTGCTTATGATATGATTATTTCAAACCCGCCATATATTCCTACAGCCGAGATCGAAGATCTTATGGAAGAAGTAAGGCTTCACGATCCGCGTATGGCTCTGGATGGCATGGAAGATGGCCTGCATTTTTACAGGATCATCACAGAACAGGCAATGAATTATCTTGCTCCGGGCGGCTGGCTCTTATATGAGATCGGGTGCAGTCAGGGAGAAGATGTGGCAGACCTTCTGCGAAAAGAAGGATATGAAGAGATTGAAATAAGAAAGGACCTTGGCGGGCTGGACCGTGTGGTTCTTGGACGAAAGAAAGGTTACGGTTCACTTTGTGAGCAGTAACGAAAGAAATGACAGGAGGAAAAACATGTTTGACAAATTAGACGATCTGCTCATTCGTTTTGAGGAAGTGCTCAATGAGCTGGGAGAGCCTGGAGTGACAGACAACCAGGAGCATTTTCAGAAGCTGATGAAGGAACAGAGCGATCTGCAGCCAATCGTAGATGCTTACCGCGAATATAAGAAGAACAAAGAGACCATACAGGACAGTCTCGCCATGCTCGAGGAAGAAAAAGATGAAGAAATGAGAGAGATGCTCAAGGAAGAGTTATCGGATGCAAAGAAGAATGTAGAAGAACTGGAACACGAACTGAAGATTCTTCTTCTGCCGAAAGACCCGAATGATAACAAGAACGTTATCGTGGAGATCCGTGCAGGTGCAGGTGGAGACGAAGCAGCTCTTTTTGCGGCAGAGATTTACCGTATGTATGTGAAATATGCGGAATCACGCAGATGGAAAACAGAGATGATGAGTCTGAATGAGAACGGAATCGGCGGATTTAAGGAAGTTACCTTTATGATCACCGGTGCAGGTGCTTATTCCAGACTGAAATATGAGAGTGGCGTACACCGTGTACAGCGAGTTCCGGAGACAGAATCCGGCGGACGTATCCATACTTCCACCTGTACCGTAGCCATTATGCCGGAAGCAGAGGAGATTGATTTCCATCTGGATATGAATGACTGTAAATTTGATGTATTCCGTGCATCCGGTAATGGTGGACAGTGTGTCAATACCACAGACTCCGCAGTACGTCTGACCCATATTCCGACAGGAATCGTGATTTCCTGTCAGGATGAGAAGTCACAGCTTAAGAACAAAGACAAAGCCCTGAAGGTTCTGCGTTCCCGTCTGTACGAGATGGAACTTGCGAAACAGCATGACGCAGAGGCTGAAGCAAGAAGAAGCCAGATCGGAACCGGTGACCGTTCTGAGAAGATCAGAACTTATAACTTCCCGCAGGGACGTGTGACAGATCACAGGATCAAACTGACACTTCACAGACTGGAGAATATTTTAAATGGTGATCTGGATGAGATCATCGACAGTCTTATCGCAGCAGACCAGGCAGCGAAACTGAGCAATTTACAGGATGAAGACTAAAAGTCAGGCTGATCTGAGAGGGCAGTAACCAGTCTCTGACAGCAGAATTTACTGCTTTTGAGAAGAAAAAGAATCATTTTCTGATAAGGAAAATGATAAAAAAGGAAAACTGTTAAAAAACTATTTAAAGAAGGAAAACTATTAAAGAAGGAAAACTATTAAAGAAGGAAAACAGGAGGAGAATATTTATGCAGAAAACAGCACTTGTCATTATGGCAGCAGGAATCGGAAGCCGCTTTGGCAACGGGATCAAACAGCTTGCACCGGTAGGACCGGAAGGTGAGATCATCATGGATTATTCCATCCATGATGCACTGGAAGCAGGATTTAACAAAGTTGTATTTATTATCCGTAAAGATCTGGAGAAAGAATTCCGTAAAGTGATCGGAGAGCGCATTGAGAAGATCACAGAAGTAGAATACGCATTCCAGGAACTGGATGATCTTCCGGAAGGCTTTACCAGACCACAGAACCGTACCAAACCATGGGGAACCGGTCAGGCAGTGCTGGCAGCGAAAAAAGTTCTGGATGAGCCGTTCGTAGTCATCAATGCAGATGATTACTATGGAAAAGAAGCCTATGTGAAAGTGCATGACTATCTTGTTCAGGAACAGCCGGCAGATGGCAGGATCCATATCTGCATGGCAGGATTCAGACTTGGCAATACATTGAGCGACAATGGCAGTGTGACAAGAGGTATCTGCAATATTGAGAATGGACAGCTTACAGGTGTGACAGAGACACATGATATATTTAAAACCGGGACAGGCGCAGAGTCCAGAAGCGGGGAAGAACCAAAGGAACTCAATGTAAAAGATCTGGTATCCATGAATATGTGGGGACTGACTCCGGACTTTATGGAAACTCTTTACAATGGATTTGTGGAATTTCTCGATGGACTGAAACCGGAAGAAATCAAAAAAGAATACCTTCTTCCGGAACTGGTCGATCAGCTGATCAAAACCGGACGTGCGCAGGTAGATGTTCTGGAGACAAAAGATACCTGGTTTGGTGTGACTTATCAGGAAGACAAAGAGACTGTTATGAAAGCATTCCAGGATCTTACAGATAAGGGTGTATATCCGAAGGGACTTTACAGATAAAAATTTCTTCAGATAACACAGATTTTGGGGACTGTGGACAAGGTGCAGCGAAAATAGTGACAATATTTCTTGTGACGAATAAAGGAGAGCTATTATGGGAAAATATTTTGGAACAGATGGATTTCGTGGAGAGGCAAATGTAAAACTGACAGTGAATCATGCGTTTAAAGTTGGACGTTATGTAGGATGGTATTATGGAAGAAATCACAAAGCAAAGATCGTGATCGGTAAAGATACCAGAAGAAGCAGTTACATGTTTGAGTATGCACTTGTTGCAGGACTGACTGCATCCGGTGCAGACGCGTATCTTCTTCATGTAACAACAACCCCAAGCGTTTCCTATGCAGTACGCACAGAAGACTTTGACTGCGGTATCATGATCTCTGCAAGCCATAATCCGTTCTATGATAACGGAATCAAACTTCTCAACGGAAACGGACAGAAGATCGAGGCAGAGGTAGAAGAGAGAATCGAAGCATATCTGGACGGAGAGATAGAAGAACTTCCTCTGGCTACCAGAGAAGATGTCGGACGCACGATTGACTTTGCTTCCGGAAGAAACCGTTACATCGGTTATCTGATCTCTATCCCGTCCCGCGACTTCAAGAACATCAAAGTTGGTCTGGACTGTGCGAACGGAAGTTCTTCTGCAATCGCAAAGAGCGTGTTCGATGCACTCCGCGCAAAAACTTATGTGATCAATAACCAGCCGGACGGAACCAACATCAATACAAACTGTGGCTCTACACATATTGAAGTTCTTCAGAAATATGTGGTAGACAATGGCCTGGATATCGGTTTTGCCTATGACGGAGATGCTGACCGCTGTATCGCAGTAGACCACAGAGGAAATGTGATCGACGGCGATAAGATTATGTATGTCTGCGGAAAATATCTTCAGGAAAAAGGTAAATTAAACGGAAATACCGTTGTGACAACCGTAATGTCCAACCTTGGATTATACAAGTCCTTCGAAAGAGAAGGCATCAACTATGAGCAGACAGCAGTTGGGGATAAATATGTTGCCGAGAACATGATGGAGAATAATTACAGCCTGGGCGGTGAGCAGTCCGGACATATTATTTTCAGCCGCTATGCAGCAACCGGTGATGGAATCCTGACTTCTCTTATGATCATGGAAGCATGCGTGGAGAAAAAGTCAACTCTCTGCGATCTGGCAAAAGAAATGAAAGTTTATCCACAGCTTCTGCGCAATGTGCGCGTAGCTGACAAGAAAACTGCAAGAGAAAATCCGAAGCTTGTGGCAGCAGTGGAAGAAGTTGCCAATGCTCTTGGAGATGACGGACGTATCCTTGTCCGCGAAAGTGGTACAGAACCGCTGATCCGTGTAATGGTAGAGGCAGGAACAGACGAAATCTGCCATGAACATGTAGATCATGTGGTGAAAGTAATGGAAGAAGAAGGACTGATCGTTGAAGCATAACTGTTCAGTACTTTCACAGTTACATTGACGAAACAGTAAAGGAAATACATGAAAAATAAAAAAACGGCATTACTTCTGGCAGTCTGCCTGAGTCTTGGAACTCTGGCAGGCTGCAGTACAGAGGAGATCAATAATTACAGACAGGCAGAGCTGGATCTGGCAGATGGAAATTTCCAGACTGCACTGGAAGAATATGAGACGGCTGTTTCAGACGGCATAAAAGTGGCAGAGTCCTACAGGGGAGCTGGTGTGGCAAATGTGCGGCTTGGAAATTATGAGGCAGCTATCGAAGATTTCACCCAGGCTCTGAACTGCGAAAAAGTGGGAAAAGCTCTGAAAAAAGATATTTTATCTTACAGAGCAGCCGCATATCTGAAAACAAAATCTTATGAGGAAGCTCTGACAGACTGCCAGGCACTGGCCGAAGGCTATGATATGGATGCGGATCTGTACTTCCTGTCAGGAGAAGTGGCACTTGCCATGGATTCCTATGAAGAAGCCGCTTCTTATTTTGAACAGGCTTATGGAGAGGATGCCACTTATGATATGGCAATCCGCATCTATGCGGTTTATCTGGAACAGGATATGGAAGCCGACGGAACCAGATACCTGGAGGCCGCGTTATCCGGTGAGGCGAAAAATGCCCAGGATCACTGCGACAGAGGAAGAGTCTACTATTATATGGATGATTATGACAATGCTTCAGAGGAACTGAAGCAGGCAATCGACGGTGGAAATACGGAAGCGATGGCTCTGCTGGGAATGGTATACATGGAACAGAAAGACACTGCGAATGCGAGAAGCATGTTCCAGCAGTATGTATCTCAGGCAGAAAACGGTGCCAAAGGCTACAATGGTCTGGCATTATGCGACATTGCGGACGGAGACTATGACAGTGCTCTTTCCAATATCAGCAGTGGCATTTCAGCGGCAGATGCCGAAGACATGCAGAGTCTTCTGTTTAATGAAATGGTTGTGTATGAGAAGAAACTGGACTTCGCGACAGCCCTTCAGAAAGCGGAAGAATATATGAATATGTATCCGGATGATAAAACAGCCAAAAAAGAGCTGGCATTTCTGAAAACCCGTGTAGAAAGCTAAGGAGTATTATGGAAGAATTTGGCAGATTAGAAGAGAGAGTGGTTCTGGTTGGTGTTCAGACCGGAGAGAATGACAATGTGGAAGAATCCCTGGATGAGCTGGAAGAACTTGCCGGTACTGCCGGTGCTGTCACAGTGGGTAAGATCATCCAGAACCGTGAGGCTGTACATCCGGGAACATACATTGGAAAAGGTAAGATCGAAGAAGTCCGGGCACTGGTTTATGCCATGGATGCGACAGGAATCATCTGTGATGATGAACTTTCTCCTGCACAGCTTAATAACCTGGAACGGGAGCTGGACTGCAAGGTCATGGACAGGACGCTGCTGATCCTTGATATTTTTGCAGCCCGTGCAGTGACAAGTGAAGGTAAGATTCAGGTAGAACTGGCACAGCTTCGCTACCGTGCGGCGCGGCTGGTTGGCCTGAGAGAGTCTCTTTCCCGTCTGGGCGGTGGAATCGGAACCAGAGGCCCTGGTGAAAAGAAACTGGAGACGGATCGTCGTCTGATCCGTACCAGAATCTCTGCATTAAAGCAGGAACTGGCGCAGGTGGAGAAGCACAGAGAGCTGATCCGTGCAAACCGTGCCAGAGGAAATATGAAAACGGCTGCGATCGTAGGCTATACGAACGCCGGAAAATCAACGTTATTAAATAAACTGACCGGTTCCGAAGTTCTTTCCGAGGATAAACTGTTTGCGACACTGGACCCTACCACCAGAGTCCTGGATCTGGCAGACGGACAGCAGATTTTGCTGACGGATACCGTAGGATTTATCCATAAACTGCCGCACCATCTGGTTGAGGCGTTTAAGAGTACTCTGGAAGAGGCGAAATATGCGGATTATATCATTCATGTGGTGGATGCTTCCAATCCGCAGGCAGAGATGCAGATGCATGTGGTATATGAGACACTGCGTGAACTGGGCGTGATGGGAAAAAAGATTATTACCCTGTTTAACAAGCAGGACGCACCGGGAGCAGCTGGACTCAGGGACTTTAAATCTGATTATTCCCTGAAAATTTCGGCAAGAACAGGAGAGGGACTGTCAGAACTCAATGATCTTTTTCAGAAACTTCTTGCAGAAGAACTGATTTATGTGGAACGGCTTTTTCCATATCATGAGGCCGGTAAAATTCAGCTCATCCGTGAATATGGACAGCTGATTTCCGAGGAATATACAGACACCGGAATCGCAGTAAAAGCAAGGGTTACAAAGGAAATTTACCCGAAAGTAGTGTAAAAATATCCACGAAACAGCGGGCGGAAAAATCACAGGTAAAACAATACGAATACCATATCATGTTCTTTAATACAAACAAAGACACAAGATATGGTATTTTTTAAGGTTGACGTCAGAGGGAGTCTCTGATACAATAAACCTACAGCGTTTGAAAAGGACGTGAAGTGGATGCCGCAAAAATACTCTGAAAAAGTTTTGAGAGGCATTTTTTTATGGCAGAAATGAACGAAAAAAAGATAACGGTGGGGAGGCATTGAATATGTTTCAGGTTGTGAAACGTGATGGTGAAATTGACGAGTTTAAGATTGGCAAGATTACAGCAGCCATTCATAAAGCGTTTGATGCGAAAGAGAAAGTTTACAGTGAGGATATGCTCGACCTTCTGGGACTGCGGGTTACTTCCGATTTCCAGAATAAGATTCAGGATGGCAAGATCACTGTGGAAGAAATTCAGGACAGTGTGGAAAATGTATTAATTCAGGCAGGATACTCTGATGTTGCGAAAGCATATATCCTGTACCGCAAACAGAGAGAGAAAGTCCGCAACATGAAATCAACGATCCTGGACTATAAAGAAATCGTAAACAGTTATGTAAAAGTAGAGGACTGGCGTGTCAAAGAGAACTCTACTGTGACTTATTCCGTAGGAGGACTGATCTTAAGCAACTCCGGTGCGGTTACTGCCAATTACTGGCTGTCAGAGATTTATGACAATGAGATTGCGGAGGCGCACAGAAATGCGGATATTCACATCCATGACCTGTCCATGCTGACCGGATACTGTGCAGGCTGGTCACTCAAGCAGCTCATTCAGGAGGGACTGGGAGGAATCGAAGGCAAGATTACTTCCTCACCTGCGAAACATCTGAGTGTGTTATGCAACCAGATGGTAAACTTCCTGGGAATCATGCAGAATGAATGGGCCGGTGCGCAGGCGTTTTCTTCTTTTGATACTTATCTGGCTCCTTTTGTAAAGGCAGATCACTTAAGCTATCCGGAAGTGAAGAAATGTATCGAATCCTTTATCTACGGTGTCAACACACCGAGCAGATGGGGAACACAGGCACCGTTTTCCAATATTACACTGGACTGGACCGTGCCGGATGACCTTGCAGAACTTCCTGCTATCGTAGGCGGCAAAAATATGGATTTCAAGTACAAAGACTGCAAGAAAGAGATGGATATGATCAACAAGGCATTTATCGAGACCATGATCGAAGGCGATGCCAACGGACGCGGATTCCAGTATCCGATTCCGACCTATTCCATCACAAAGGAGTTTGACTGGTCCGACACAGAGAACAACCGTCTCCTTTTTGAAATGACATCCAAATATGGAACACCATATTTCTCAAACTATATTAACAGTGACATGAAACCAAGCGACATCCGAAGCATGTGCTGCCGTCTGCGTCTGGATTTAAGAGAACTCAGAAAGAAGAGCGGTGGATTCTTCGGTTCCGGAGAGAGCACAGGTTCTGTGGGCGTGGTAACGATCAATATGCCGCGTATTGCATACCAGTCTAAGACACCGGAAGAATTTTATAACCGTCTGGACCGCATGATGGATATCTCCGCGCGTTCTCTGCACATTAAGAGAGAAGTCATCAGCAAGCTGCTGGATGAGGGGCTGTATCCTTATACAAAGAGATATCTGGGAAGCTTTTCCAATCATTTCTCTACCATTGGCCTGGTGGGAATGAATGAAGTCGGCTTAAATGCGCGCTGGCTGGGTGGAGATATGTCCGATGAGCAGACACAGAAATTTACAAAAGAAGTCCTGATCCATATGAGAGAGCGTCTTTCTGATTATCAGGTAAAATATGAGGGCGAGCTGTTCAATCTGGAGGCAACTCCGGCAGAGTCCACCGCATACCGTCTGGCAAAACACGACAGAAAGCGCTGGCCGGACATTAAGACAGCAGGAAAGAAAGGGGATACTCCTTATTATACAAACAGTTCCCATCTGCCTGTAGAATACACGACAGATATTTTTGATGCGTTGGATATTCAGGACGAGCTCCAGACTTTATATACATCAGGAACCGTATTCCATGCCTTTATCGGAGAGAAACTGCCTGACTGGAAGGCTGCTGCGGCACTGGTGCGTAAGATCGCAGAGAATTATAAGTTACCGTATTATACCATTTCTCCGACTTACTCTGTATGCAGAGAACACGGATATATCAGCGGCGAGCATTTCACCTGTCCGAAATGTGGTAAGAAGGCAGAAGTTTACAGCCGTATCACCGGATATTACAGACCGGTACAGAACTGGAATGACGGTAAGGCACAGGAGTATAAGAACCGTACCCTGTATGATGTGATGCATTCAGATGTAAAGAAAGCTTCCACAGTACATATGGAGAATCCGGCAGCCGTTCAGATGGAAAAAACAGCAGAAAAAAATACAGAAAATAACACAGAAAACAGCACAAAAGAATTTCAGCCTGTACATACAACTATGGTGACGATGACCAGCGATGACGTAAAAATCGAGCCGGTAGCCTCCCATAAGTATCTGTTTACGACAAGCACCTGCCCGAACTGCCGTATGGCAAAGAAGATGCTCGAAGGTGAAGAGCTGGAGATCATTGATGCGGAGAAGAATCCGGAGATAGCAAAACAGTTTGGCATCATGCAGGCACCGACACTTGTCATCACTGACGGAGAGCATATGACAAAATACGTAAATGCTTCCAATATCCAGAGATATGTGGACGAAGAATTATAATGAAAATTGCGGAAGCAGGGGACTGACCTGATTCGGTTAAGTAACAGAAAAAGAAGATATTTAGAATGAGAGGAAAAACAGTATGATCAAACAGAATATTGTATTTGTGGAAAATAAAGCAGGAAGTTTAAAAAGAGTCACCAATATTCTTGCCAACAATGATATCAATATTTATGGTTTTGCATGTTTTGACGCACCGGAGTTTGCGATTTTCCGTATGATCTGCAATGATCCTGACAAAGCAGAGATCATTTTGAATCAGAGTGGATATATGAACCGTATCACACAGGCAATTGTAGTGGATATGAAGGATCAGGTTGGTGGTCTGGATGAACTGCTGAAAGTTCTGGCAGACAGCAATGTAAGCCTGGATTATATCTATACTTCTTTCCACAGGAAGGATCTGACACCGGTTGTTATCCTTCACTCCGAAGACATCACAGTGACAGAGAGTGTATTGAAAAACAATGGATTCAAGGTCTTTACTTCCGTAGACGAACTGGAAAAATAAATAATCAAAGTACAGAGTCCTCATTACAGAAGATAATGAGATTTTACAGGCATATGTGAGCAGCAGGACGATTCTCCGTTGGACCAGGGGAATCGTCCTGTTGTATCCTGTAAGAAATGATTTTGTATATTCTGCAAAAATAAATCCGTTCTCCTGAATTTTCGTTATTGCTTTGAGGGGGCAGTAATGACTTTCTGTTGTCAATTCCTTCGTATTCAGCAACGATTTCCCTACATTCATATGGGAATTGAAAAAATATCTTGACCAAACAACTAGGAATACTATATAATAGAAGAATAATAAAAATAGGACGAGTTTTCGCTTTATATAAAAAATAACATAATAAAAACAGGAGGGTTTATACAATGCAGATTTCTACCAAAGGAAGATATGCTTTAAGACTGATGCTTGATCTTGCAGTTCATAATACAGGAGAGCTTGTAAAAATTAAAGACATTGCAGCAAGAGAGGAGATTTCCGAGAAATATCTGGAACAGATTATTTCTTCTTTAAAGAAAGCGGGATATGTAAAGAGTTTACGTGGAGCGCAGGGAGGCTACATGCTTGCCAGAGAGCCGAAGACCTATACAGTCGGAATGATCTTACGACTGACAGAGGGCAGCATGAAACCGGTAGCCTGTCTGGAAGATGAACCAAACCAGTGCAGCAGAGCCGGAGAATGTGTGACTTTACGTCTCTGGAAAATGCTGGATGAAGCCATGGAAGGAGTCCTGAACAGGGTGACACTTCAGGACCTCAAGGACTGGTATGAACAGATGGGAAATGACTATGTAATCTAAGCAGAATAATTAAGAAAAGAGCAATACTCTGGAGACAGGGTATTGCTCTTTTTTTATAAATACGGAAAATTTTTTCTTGACAATAAGGCGAATATAGAATATTATGTATATAACATATAATTCATATATATTTAGTATGAAATAGGGAGGACGAACTCATGGGAAAAATTTATAAGAATGCAGCAGAACTGGTTGGAAATACACCTCTCCTTGAAGTTGGAAATATTGAAAAAGAGCTGGGACTGGAAGCAAAGGTGCTGGTGAAACTTGAGTATTTTAACCCGGCAGGAAGTGCAAAGGACCGTATCGCACTGAGCATGATCGAAGATGCAGAAGAGAAAGGTGTTCTGAAACCTGGCGCAGTGATCATTGAGCCTACATCCGGAAACACAGGAATCGGTCTTGCTTCCCTTGCAACGATCAAAGGATACAGAGTAATTCTTACCATGCCTGAGACAATGAGTGTGGAAAGAAGAAATATTCTGAAAGCGTACGGTGCAGAAATCGTTCTGACAGACGGAACCAAAGGCATGAACGGAGCTATTGCCAAAGCGAATGAACTTGCCAAAGAATATGAAAACAGCTTTATTCCAGGACAGTTTGAGAACCCGGCAAACCCTGCCATCCACAGAAAAACAACAGGACCGGAAATCTGGAGAGATACTGACGGAGAGGTAGATATCTTCGTGGCAGGTGTTGGTACAGGCGGAACCATCACAGGTGTCGGTGAATATCTGAAATCCCAGAATCCGGATGTAAAAGTAGTGGCAGTAGAGCCTGCAACTTCTCCTGTACTTTCCCAGGGTAAGAGCGGTCCGCATAAGATTCAGGGAATCGGTGCCGGATTTGTGCCGAAAGCATTAAATACAGAAGTTTATGATGAAGTAATGCCGATCGAGAACGAAGATGCCTTTACAACAGGTAAACTCATTGCGAAACATGAGGGAATCCTTGTCGGTATTTCTTCCGGTGCAGCTCTTCATGCAGCAATCCAGCTTGCAAAGAGACCGGAGAACAAAGGGAAAACAATCGTAGCCCTTCTTCCGGATTCCGGAGATCGTTACTACTCTACACCTTTATTTGTATAAAAACTTCTGAAAAATAAATGCTGCTTTTTCAAACTCAGCAGTGAAATAGTAGTGGAAACTGAAAAAAGCCCCGAAAGGGGCTTTTTTTACGTTACCCAGATGTGATAGAATAGCTAAGAGTTAATCTGGGAATCCAATCTTGAGATTAATTTTACAGATAGTTTTCACGATAACTGATAAAAATAAGAATCATTTAAGACAGGATGGAAAATAAATATGAGAAAAGCAATTATCGCAATGAGCGGCGGAGTGGACAGCTCTGTGGCAGCTCTGTTGACAAAGGAAACCGGTGATGAGTGTATCGGTGCAACTATGAAACTGTTTCACAATGAAGATGTGGGAATCAAGAAGGAGAAAACATGCTGTTCCCTGGATGATGTGGAAGATGCCAGAAGTGTCTGCTACAGAATGGGGATAAAATATTATGTATTTAACTTTTCCGAGAGATTCAAAGAAGATGTTATGGATCGTTTTGTAGATGCGTATGAGCATGGCTGCACACCGAATCCGTGTATTGACTGCAACCGTTATCTGAAATTTGACAAGATGTTCCAGAGAATGAGAGAGCTGGAGTATGATTATATTGTGACCGGTCATTATGCCCGTGTGGAGTATGATGAGGAAAAAGGCCGCTATTTATTAAAGAAGGCAGTGGATGATACCAAGGATCAGAGCTATGTACTTTATATGCTGACTCAGGAACAGCTTGCGCATATTTCTCTGCCGCTGGGCGGACTTCGCAAGACAGAAGTACGTGAGATTGCAGAAGAGCATGGATTTATAAATGCGAGAAAGCATGACAGTCAGGATATCTGTTTCGTACCGGACGGTGACTATGCGAAATTTATTGAACAGTACACAGGTCATAAATCCAAACCTGGAAACTTTGTAGATATGGAAGGAAATGTTCTGGGACAGCATAAGGGAATCATTCACTATACACTGGGCCAGAGACGTGGACTTGGGATTCCGGCAGCAGCCAGACTCTATGTCTGTGATATTTCCCCGAAAACCAATCAGGTAGTGCTGGGAAGCAATGAGGATCTTTTCCATTCTGAGCTGACAGCCACACAGGTGAACCTGATTTCCTGCGAGTCACTGAAAGAGCCGATGAGACTGAAAGCAAAAATCCGTTACCGTCATCCGGAGCAGGATGCTGTGGCATGGCAGACGGAAGATGGCACTCTTCATGTACGCTTTGACAAACCACAGAGAGCGATCACAAGAGGACAGGCAGTGGTTCTCTATGATGGGGATATCGTTGTGGGCGGCGGAGTCATTGAGAACTGTATTAAATAAATGCCAGAATGCATGGAAAACAGGAAATAATATGGATATAGTTTAAAACTATAACAAGATATAAAATTCTAAGATAAGATTATCGATGAAAAACTTCAGATTTCCTATTGACATACTAGGAATGAGGTGCTAATATACAACTATGCTAAATCATATCAAACAGATATGAAATACGTAGAAAGAGAAGAGGCTTAGAGATGAGAGTATTAAAGAGCCAGAATCGAATTTGTATAGAAGAAAAACGAATGTGTCTGTGTTAATAATCTGAAAGCAAAATACAGAATGCAGGAATTACATTTATAATATAAAAATTATAAATATTTCTTATTGAAATAAAAGATACCGGCTGCCGGATGAAGCGCAGTCAGGTAAAAATATATCAGAAATTAAAACTATTATCATAAATTGAAAGAAAGATGAGGACAGACACATGAGCAAAAAAATCGAAAGAAAAGACAGAAAATTTAAATTTGAAACATTACAGCTTCACGTAGGACAGGAAAGCCCGGATCCGGTTACAGATGCAAGAGCAGTACCGATCTACCAGACATCTTCCTATGTATTCAGAAACTGCGATCATGCAGCAGCTCGTTTCGGACTTGCAGATGCAGGTAACATCTACGGACGTCTTACAAACCCGACAGAAGATGTATTCGAAAAGAGAATCGCAGCACTTGAAGGTGGTTCCGCAGCACTTGCAGTAGCATCCGGTGCAGCAGCTATTACATACACAATCGAGAACCTTGCACAGCAGGGTGACCACATCGTAGCAGCTAAAAACATCTACGGTGGAACAACAAACCTGCTTGAGCATACTCTTCCGGCTTACGGAATCACAACAACATTCGTTGATGTATTCAACCTTGAAGAAGTAGAGAACGCAATTCAGGATAACACAAAAGCTGTTTATATCGAAACACTTGGAAACCCGAACTCTGATGTAGTTGATATTGAAGCTATCGCAAAGATTGCTCATGCACATAAGATCCCGCTTGTTGTAGATAATACATTTGCAACTCCATACCTTGTAAGACCGATCGAATACGGTGCAGACATTGTTGTTCATTCTGCAACTAAGTTTATCGGTGGACATGGAACAACAATCGGTGGTGTAATCGTTGAAGGTGGTAAATTTGACTGGGAAGCTTCAGGCAAATTTGCATCCCTGACAGAGCCAAACCCAAGCTACCATGGTGTAAGCTTTACAAAAGCATGCGGACCTGCTGCATTTGTTACAAAGATCCGTGCAATCCTTCTTCGTGACACAGGTGCTACCATTTCTCCTGTAAGCTCCTTCATCTTCCTTCAGGGACTTGAAACACTGTCTCTTCGTGTAGAGCGTCATGTGGAAAATGCACTGAAAGTTGTTCAGTACCTGAACAATCATCCACAGGTAGAAAAAGTTCATCATCCGTCTGTATCTACAGATGCAAGCCAGCAGGAACTTTATAAGAAATACTTCCCGAACGGCGGCGGTTCTATCTTCACATTTGAGATCAAGGGTGATGCACAGAAAGCAAAAGACTTCATTGATAACCTGGAACTGTTCTCTCTGCTTGCAAACGTAGCAGATGTTAAATCTCTGGTTATCCACCCGGCTACAACAACACACAGCCAGTGCACAGAAGAAGAACTTCTTGACCAGGGTATCAAACCAAATACAATCCGTCTTTCTATTGGTACAGAAAATATCGATGATATTATTCAGGACCTTGACGAAGCATTCAAAGCAGTAGCAGAATAAGAAGTTTCTCAATCATAGCATATACCTCCTTTTATTGCATGAAAGAAAGAACGTAAATAAAAAGACCATATTTCGGATTTCTCCCCCAGGATCCGGAATATGGTCTTTTTCTGCTTGACAAATTGTAAAAATGCGTTATAATACGAAAATGCAAACAAGTTGCAAATACAAACAAAGTGCAAATACAAACAGACTGCAAATTAATTACAGCTATAAAGCTGCAATTATAAAACCGTAATTATAAAACTGCAACTCAACACTACAAAAACAAAAGCTGTAGTCTGTTCAGAATATAAGGAGGAACAATAACAATGTCAGAAATTATTTTAGATTCCGTGACCGACAGTATAAAATTGCTGCCGTTTCTTTTTCTCACATACTTGTTTATGGAATGGCTGGAGCACAAAACAGGTTCTGCTGCGCGCAATAAAATCCGCACGGCAGGAAAATTCGGACCTGTATGGGGAGGACTTCTTGGTATGATCCCGCAGTGTGGATTCTCGGCAGCAGCCTCCAGCCTTTTTTCCGGGCGCGTGCTTACTGTGGGAACTCTGATCGCTGTGTATCTCTCTACTTCGGATGAGATGTTTCCAATCATGATCTCCAATGCAGTACCGGCTGCTACGATCATAAAAATCCTTGCCTGCAAAGCAGGGATCGGAATCCTTTCCGGTCTGGCCGTGGAGTATGTCTATACGCATGTCCTGAAGAAACAGGAGAAAGATATGGATATCCATGAAATCTGTGAGGAAGAACGCTGTCATTGTGAACATGGTTTGATTTCTTCTGCTGTATCCCATACATTAAAGGTTTTTGTGTATATTTTCTTGATTTCTCTGGCTTTAAATATTATCATTGGATTAGTGGGAGAAGAGACGCTTGCAGGATTTTTCACAGGGGCACCGGTTCTGGGCGAACTGATCGCTGCTCTTGTGGGACTGATCCCGAACTGTGCTTCTTCTGTAGTGATCACCCAGTTATATCTCGACCATATTATCGGAGCCGGTGCAATGATGTCGGGGCTTCTGGTAAATGCAGGAGTGGGACTTCTGATCCTGTTTCGTCTGAATAAGGACAGAGTGCAGAATCTGAAAATTATTGCAACGCTTTATGGACTGGGAGTTTTCTGGGGAATTATCATTGAACTGACCGGGATTGTTTTCTAGTACATCATTTTCGAAATAACGTACCAGTGCACCGGAGTTTAGGAGGAAAAAATAGGATTATGGCGGGAAGCAGTTATGCGACAGCGAGCCGCAGGAAAATACTGGAATATCTGAAAAACAGTAATGACCATACAGTGACAGCGGCAGATGTAGACGAATATCTGAGAGAACATGACAGTGAAGTGAATATCACGACAATCTATCGTTATCTGGATAAGCTGGCGAAGGATGGAACTGTGATCAAATATGTAGCTGAGAAAGGCTGTCAGGCAGCCTACCAGTATGTGGAACCGGGTCGTGGATGTGAACAGCACCTGCATCTGAAATGTGTGAAATGTGGAAAAATCATTCATCTGGAGTGTCATTTTATGGAAGAAATTTCCCATCACATTGAGGAGAGTCATGGCTTCACTTTGCAGTGTAAGAATTCTATTCTTTATGGAATCTGCAGGGACTGCAAAAAAGCCGGCGGAACGACAGAGAAATGAGAAGTGCCGGTCCGATGCAAAAATATGGCGAGCCGGAGAAGATATCAGAACGGAGACGATATCGGAACAGAGAAGATATCAGAGCGAAGACGATATCGGGCAGGAGAAATATATCAGGAGTGTAAAGATATGGATCAGGGAACAATGACGGAACAGAATGACAATCTGTCTAATTATGATAAAGTGATCGAGACATGGAGAAAGAAATTTCTGGAAATGGATCAGGAAGCACTGATCCGGAAATTTCAGTTAGAGGCAGATGAGGAAGCACTTTATCTTATTTATTTCAGCCATAAAATGCGGCTGGATCGAAAAACAGGTAAAGTGACCATGTGCGAACAGCCGGAAAGAGAACTGACATTTAATACAGTGATCACGATCTACAATCTGTTTCACTATGCAATTGAGAATCCGGCGGCGTCCGGAAAGCTGGTGCCTTTCAGAGAAGTAAAAAGGGTTTATCCATTTGAGGCAGCGTATCGTAAAACAATCCTTTCGGAATTTCAGAATACATTTTCCGGTCATGTAGAAGAACTGATCACAGCCTGCCGCAAACTGAATGGTGAAAAGATGCCACAGGGAGATGCCGGATTTATCCTTCCTGTGTTTCCATTCCTGAAAATTGCGGTTTTGTTCTGGGATGGTGACGATGAATTTGAAGCACAGGCAAACATGCTTTTTGATTCCAATATCACAGATTTCCTTCATGAGGAAAATGTAGTAGGTGTTGCGGCAGATGCTGTTTATTATCTGACAGATGCTGCAGGACTTGAAGCAGTAAGTATTTACGGATAAAAGGAGACAACAGTGCAGAGACGAAAAAGAATACATATGATTTCCGTGATACTGGCATGCATGCTGATGCTGGAATCCCCGGCGGTTTCCATGGCAGCAGTGCAGCCGGAGAAATCTGAAACAGTGGTAATGACATCGGCGGCAGCGGCAGGAACAGCATCAAAAACATCCGGCAAAGTCAGGATGGTTATTCTTGCAGCCTCAGGTGGTATTGTAAAAAAGAAGGCGTCTGCCGATGGAACAGTGGTTCTGCCCCCGGACAAAAACGGAAAAGGATATACATTTCTGGGCTGGTCAACACGAAAGAATCAGACAGGAAATCCTCAGTATCAGGCATATGAGAGGATAAAGCTGACAAAAACCATCCGTCTGTATCCGGTGAGATACTACTGGAATACAGAACCGGATCTGGATGTGAGTAATCTTGCAGACCAGCTGACAAATTATTCAGGGGTTATTTTTGTGGGAGATTCCCGCACGATGATGATGAAAAAGACACTGGAAAGGCAGTATGGTTCTTCTGTTCATAAGAAGGTTTGGTTTGTGGATAAAAGCGGAGAAGGTCTGGAATGGATGCGGCAGTATGGTGGAAAACTTCTGATGAATGAACTGAAAGGAAAAACTTCAAAGAAGTCCAAACCGGTGGCGGTTATCTTTAACATGGGTGTAAATGACCTGATCCACAGAAACGGTAAGAGTATCGATTACCGCAGTGTCGTATCGCAGTATACTTCATATATGAACAGTCTGTCAAAGAAACTGAAAAAGTACAACTGTAAATTATTTTATATGTCTGTAAATCCTGTCAATACAGCAATGAAACCAACCAGAAAAGAATCAGAGGTCAGAGCATTTAACAATACTCTGCGGAGGGGACTCAACAGCAGTTTTACATGGATCAACAGTTATTCGTATTTTATAAAAAATGGTTATTCGACACATTGTGAATTCAGAGGAAACACAGATGACGGACTTCATTATTCTATGATCACATACAAAAGAATTTATGCTTATGTGATAAAGAAACTGCAGAAGATGTAATCTCTCAGTTGAAGTTCCTGTTTTATAGTGATACAATAACGATATTGCAGCCCGGAGGCCGAAGGTGTGTCTCCGGGTTATCTGCGTTATGAGAAAACGAGGAGGAGAAAATCATGAGAAGTGAAAGCTTCAGAAAAGGTTTGAAGGATGGTGTTCCGATCGGATTGGGATATTTTGCTGTCTCTTTTACATTTGGTATGATGGCGGTTGCTGATGGACTGAGCATCTGGCAGGCAGTTCTGATCTCTCTGACAAATGTGACATCAGCCGGACAGTTTGCAGGTCTGGAGATCATGGTGATGAGTGGTTCTTACTGGGAAATGGCTTTGACTCAGCTTATTATTAATCTGAGATACTGCCTGATGTCCTTTTCCCTTGCACAGAAATTCCGTAGGGATGAATCACCGGTACACCGTTATATTGTGGCGTTTGGTGTGACAGATGAGATTTTCGGGATCAGTGCCAGCCAGCCGGGAAAGGTCAGTGCGTTTTATAATTATGGAGCCATGTGTGTGGCAATCCCGGGATGGGTGCTGGGAACGCTTGCGGGAGCGATTTCCGGCAATCTGCTTCCTGATTTTATGATGAGTGCACTGAGTGTGGCAATCTATGGAATGTTCCTGGCAATCATTATTCCGCCTGCAAAGAAAAACAGAGCGGTTCTGCTGGTGGTTGTGGCAGCTATGGTGATCAGTACGCTGTTTAAAGTAATACCGTTTCTGTCAAAGGTATCTTCCGGATTTGTGATTATTATCACGACCCTGATCGTAGCCGGTGCAGCGGCATATTTCTGCCCGGTTCAGGAAGAAAAAGAGGAGGGAAATGTTCATGAATCATAATATTTATATCTATATTCTCGTGATGGCGGGAGTGACTTACCTGATCCGTATGCTTCCTCTGGCACTTTCCAGAAAAGAGATCACTAGTCCGTTTATCAAATCTTTTCTGTATTATGTGCCTTATGCATGCCTGGCAGCCATGACGTTTCCGGCAATCCTTTCTGCTACGGACAGTGTGATCTCGGCAGCAGTCGGATTTGTGGTTGCGCTGATCGCAGCGTATAAGGAAAAAAGCCTTCTTACTGTGGCTTTGTTTGCATGTGCGGCAGTGTTTATTGTGGAGAGGATCCTGCAGCTTGCCATGTGAAAATAAATAATTTCCGGATTCCTGAATTGAGGATTCCGGTAACAAAAAAGACGGGTATATGTCATATGATATGGCATACATCCGTCTGATTTTTTGCCTTGTGCCGGATCGATAAAACTTTCTGTTTTGCCTCTTGAAGGATAAAACTTTCTGCCTTGCGTCTTGAAGAATCGGGCTGAAATTGTCTGAATGGGGAATTATTTCAGAAAGCTGAGATCAATTTCTCCGTCGAAAACAGTGGTTGCAGGACCGGTCATGTAGACGAGGTTTTCCTGTCTGTTCCAGTAGATTTCCAGGTCGCCGCCGAGAAGTTTGACAGTTACCGGTTTATCACCGTCTACACGTTCATTTAAAATAGAAGCAACTGCAACTGCGCAGGCGCCTGTTCCGCAGGCAAGAGTCTCGCCGGAACCACGTTCCCAGACACGCATTTTTACAGTGTGCTCATCCAGTACTTCCACAAATTCTGTATTTACACGGTCCGGAAAAGCCACATGGTTTTCAAAAGAAGGACCGATCTTCTCGATATCCAGATGATCCACATCCGTCATATAGACGATAGCGTGAGGATTTCCCATGGAAACTGCTGTGATATAATAAGTTTCTCCGTTTACTTCCAGAGGCTCGTTGATCACTTCTTCTTTTTCAGAGACAACCGGGATCTGGCTTGCGGTCAGGATCGGCGCACCCATGTTTACTTTTACCTGGGAGACTTTTCCGTCTTTGACAGTGAGATCCAGATATTTGATGCCGCTTCTGGTGGCAACAGAAATCTGGGTTTTATGTACAATGCCGTAATCATAGGCATATTTGGCAACACAGCGGATACCGTTTCCGCACATGGCACCCTGGGAACCATCCAGATTGTACATATCCATCTCGCAGTCTGCAGCTTCAGACGGTTTGATCAGGATCAGTCCGTCTGATCCGATCCCGAAATGACGGTCACTGACGAATCTGGCTACTGCAGCCGGGTCCTCCACGGTTTCTTCAAAACAGTTTACATATACATAATCATTTCCAATGCCATGCATTTTTGTAAATTTCATCGGCAACTCCTCCTATATTTTCATTATTTATACATTCGTGTTACTGTCCGCTCCATTTCTGACAACAGGAATGATATCAGTAACGGTTCTTTCCCCACGGGATACTCCGGCAGTAAATCTCTGACTGATCAGGAATCACCTGCGGATTTACCCGATATGTTCTTATCATAAAGGATAAATGTTATGAAAAAGTGAAATTTTTCCTTTATCTTCCGTTTATGGGAATATTAACATTATACATTATAAAAAAACGTATTCTGTTATGCAAGTTTTACCTGTCACAAAGGCTTGCAATTTGTGAAAAGTATGTTAAAATTAAAGACAAAATATAAAATATATACAGCCAGAGTGAATAAATATACTTACGCCTCCTTATGTGGACACAGGTGGATATTTTTATTTACTTTCGGGTGCGAGGAGGAAAAGACATGAAAGACAAAAAGAGATTTGCAGCTCTTGCATTAAGTGCAATCATGGTAGTTTCTATGGCAGGCAATGTATATGCATCGAAGGAAGTAGCATCCAAAGATGACCTTGCAGGCGCAACTATCGGTGTACAGCTTGGTACCACAGGCGACCTTGACGCTTCTGATTATGAAAAAGACGGATCTACAGTTGAGCGTTATAATAAAGGAAGCGAAGCAGTTCAGGCGTTAAAGGCAGGACAGATCGACTGTGTGATCATTGATTCACAGCCGGCAGCGAAATTTGCTGAGAATAACGACGACCTTAAGATCCTGGATGAGCCATTCGAAGAAGAAGAGTATGCAATCTGCTTAAAGAAGGGTAACGATGAACTTCTTGACAAGATCAACGGAGCTTTGGAAGAACTGAAAGAAGACGGAACTATCGACAGCATCATGGATAACTATATCGGTGATGATGCAGGCAAGACTCCATATGAATCTCCGGAAGACGTTGACCGTTCCAACGGAACTCTGGTAATGGCTACCAACGCTGAGTTCGAGCCATATGAATACCACGAAGGTGATGATATCGTAGGTATCGACGCAGATATCGCCCAGGCAATCTGTGACAAACTTGGATATGAACTGAAGATTGAAGATATGGAATTTGACTCCATTCTTCCGGCAGTACAGTCCGGTAAAGCTGATTTCGGTGCAGCAGGAATGACTGTAACAGAAGACCGTAAATCAAGCGTTGATTTTACAGATACTTATGCAAATGCAAGCCAGGTTATCATTGTAAAGAAATAATTCCTGAGCTTTGTATCTGAAAGTTACTGTGCACGGTGTGAATAGTAACATCTGCAATCCGTAAAACATAAAAAATAACAACAGAGCTGTTGACAATCTGCCAACAGCTCTCTTTTCGAGACAGAGGTTTTTATGAATAATCCTATGATTTTAGCGAGTGTAAAAGAAGATTTTTATCTGAACTTTATTAAAGATGACCGTTACCTGTGGCTTCTGGATGGTCTGAAAACAACTCTGATCATTACTGTATTCGCAGTGATCGTCGGACTGATCATCGGTTTTCTGGTAGCAATCATCCGTTCCGCACATGATAAGTCAGGATCTTTTAAGATACTCAATGCAGTCTGCAGAGTATACCTGACCGTGATCCGTGGAACACCGACCATGATCCAGTTACTGATCATGAACTTTGTAATTTTTGGTTCTGTGAGCATTAATAAGATTATCGTCGGCGGTCTTGCCTTCGGTATCAACTCCGGTGCTTATGTGGCTGAGATCGTGCGTTCCGGTATCATGTCCATTGACCAGGGACAGACAGAAGCAGGACGAAGCCTGGGACTGAATTTCAGCCAGACCATGCGTCTGATCATTATCCCGCAGGCGTTTAAGAATGTGCTTCCGGCACTGGTAAATGAGTTTATTGTGCTGATCAAAGAGACATCTATTATCGGTTACATCGGTATGATGGATCTTACCAAAGGTGCAATGCTGATCCAGAGCCGTACTTATAACGCATTCTGGCCGTTGATGGCGGCAGCGGCGATCTATCTTGTGATCGTTGGACTTCTTACATGGGGTATGAATAAACTGGAAAGGAGATTAAGAACCAGTGAGCGATAAAAATGTACTGATCCAGGTGCAGGATCTGAAAAAGGCGTTTGGTGCCAATCAGGTTCTGGATGGAATTACCACAGATATCTGTCAGGGAGAAGTAGTAGCAATCATCGGTCCTTCCGGTTCCGGTAAATCCACTTTCCTTCGTTCCCTGAATCTTCTGGAAGTTCCGACAGGGGGCAAGATCCTCTTTGAAGGAACAGATATTACAGATCCGAAGGTTGATATTAACAGACACCGTCAGAAAATCGGCATGGTGTTCCAGCAGTTTAATCTTTTCCCGCATAAGACGGTGAAGCAGAACATTATGCTGGCACCGGTAGAGCTGAAACTGATGACAAAAGAGGAAGCATCCAAAAAAGCGGATGAACTTCTGGCACGAGTAGGGCTTCCTGACAAGGCAAATGCCTACCCGGATATGCTTTCCGGCGGTCAGAAACAGCGTATTGCAATTGCACGTGCACTGGCAATGAATCCGGATGTCATGCTGTTTGATGAGCCGACTTCCGCGCTTGACCCTGAGATGGTAGGAGAGGTTCTGGAGCTGATGAAGGAACTGGCACAGTCCGGTATGACCATGGTAGTGGTTACTCACGAAATGGGATTTGCGAGAGAGGTTGCAACCAGAGTTCTTTTCATTGATGACGGTAAGATTCAGGAAGAAAATTCTCCGAAGGAGTTCTTTGGAAATCCGAAGAACCAGAGACTGAAAGATTTCCTTTCAAAAGTATTATAAATGCTGAACAGATTTAATCGTTTTATAGAAAAATGGATGGCGCTGGTGACACCCACCTGCCTGCTGTTCGGAGTGTGTTTTCCGGATATTGCGAAGCATGGACTTCCGTTTGTGACAGTGGTATTTGCGTTTATGACATTTACCGGGGCGTTGAAATCGCGTTTTCGGGATGTGGCGAATGTGTTCGGACATCCGGGAGCATTATTGACCATTCTGGTGCTGCTTCATGCAGTAATTCCTTCCGCAGCGTGTGCGGCAGGACATCTTTTCTTCGGAGATAATCCGGAGCTGATCACGGGGATGGTGCTGGAGTTTGCAGTACCTACGGCTGTGGTCGGGCTGATGTGGGTGACGATTTATGACGGAAACAGTCCATTGTCACTGTCACTGGTTATTCTGGATACGATCCTGGCGCCGTTTCTGATTCCGCTGACGCTGCGGATCCTGATTGGTTCGAGCGTTACCATGGATACTTCGAAGATGATGCGTGAGCTGGTCTTTATGGTTGCGTTTCCGGCAGTTCTGGCAATGGCACTGAACGAAGTGACCAAAGGAAAAGTAATGAAAACCTGGCCGGGAAAGCTGGCTCCTTTTTCGAAAATGGCACTGATCTTTGTGGTGACTTCCAATTCCTCGAAGGTGGCACCTTATGTCCGGAACATGAATTTACAGAGGGTAAAGGTGGCTGGTGCGATTCTGGTTCTGGCAGCCAGCGGATATGCACTGGGATGGCTGGTGGCTCATCTTTTCCGGCAGGACCGCGCAACCGCAGTTTCCATGATGTACGGAACCGGGATGCGGAATATCAGTGCGGGAGCTGTGATCGCAGCGGCTTATTTTCCGGGAGAGGTGCTTTTTCCGGTTATGATCGGGACGCTGTTCCAGCAGGTTCTGGCGGCTTTGTTTGGAAAGCTGCTGGCACAGAAGTGAGAAAACACAGAAAAGACAGCATAAAAGATCAGGAAAGATAATAAAAGATAATAAAAAGGTCAGTAAAGAACCATGATGAAAAAAGCTGCAATGAGTGAAAAAAGACTCATTACAGCTTTTTTATTGTGCAGACAGACAGGCATCGATGTTCTCAGGCAGCCGTCTGGTTCTGCCTGCTGCTTTATATTACTGCTGCTCCGGCTTTTCGGAAGCTTCAGAAGCTGCGTATTTTTTCAGCTCTTTATAGCAGTATTTGATGATTTCTTTACGGGTAATGATACCGATAAAGAATCCCTGATCGTCTACGACCGGAACAAAGTTCTGGTTGATGGCGCAGTCCAGAAGGTCTTCCATTTTGGAATCTGCGTGAACTGCCTTATAGGTAGCACGGCGCGGGATTGCCATAATGGAAATATCTTCAGCAGACTTCAGATTTGAGACGTTCAGTGTTTTCATTCCCCAGAGAAGATCGCCCTCGGAGATGGTTCCCAGATATTTGCCGTCCAGACTCAGCATGGGAATACAGGAAAATTTTCTGTGTTCCATTTTTTCAACAGTCTGACGTAAGGTTTCATCTTCAAAAATGTAGGCAACTTCACTTTTGGGTGTTAAGAAAAATAAAATATTCACTTTCGTATTTACCCCATTACATAGTTCATAGTGTTAAGAGATGCTGCTGTTCACTGATAAAATCCCGGAAAGTGTAATATCGGGCACTGAGTGAACCGCAGATCAGATCGCTTACTGCCTGGAGAAAGGTGTCGGCTACAGAAGCTGTACGCCCTTTGCCTCTGCCTCTTCCATAACTTCTTTCGGCCACAGGGAAGCGTGTACTTCGCCGATGTGGGCCTTTCTGAGGAAGAACATACAGATACGGGACTGTCCGATACCACCGCCGATCGTGTAAGGAAGTTCCTGATTGAGGATGGCTTTCTGGAACGGAAGCTCACGTCTGTCGTCGCAGCCTGCGATGGTAAGCTGGCTGTCAAGTGATTCTTCGTCTACACGGATACCCATGGAAGAAAGTTCCAGAGCAATGTCGAGAACCGGATAGTAAACGAGGATATCACCGTTTAATTCCCAGTCATCATAGTCCGGGGCACGTCCGTCGTGGCGTTCTCCGTTGCTTAAGGTTTTACCTACCTGCATAAGGAAAACAGCACCTTTTTCCTTAACGATCTTGTATTCACGTTCCTTCGGAGTGAGATCCGGATACATGTCAACCAGTTCCTGAGTGCTGACGAATGCGATTTCTCTTGGAAGGATTTCTTCGATGTAATCGTACTGTACAGCCATGTATTTCTCTGTTTTACGAAGAACACTGTAGATTGCACGCACTGTGGAAACCAGTGTGTCCATGTTTCTTTCTTCTTTGCTGATGATTTTTTCCCAGTCCCACTGGTCTACATATACGGAGTGGATGTTGTCCAGATCTTCGTCGCGGCGGATCGCGATCATGTCAGTGTAAAGACCTTCGCCGTGTGCGAATCCGTATTTCTTTAATGCGTATCTTTTCCATTTTGCAAGGGAGTGTACGATCTCGGCGTTTTCCGGCTGTCCTTTGATATCGAAGCTGACCGGACGTTCTACGCCGTTTAAGTTATCATTCAGACCGGAAGACGGATTGACAAATACAGGTGCAGAAACACGAAGCAGGTTCAGTTTCTGAGCCAGAGTCTGCTGAAAGAAATCTTTCACAGTCTTGATGGCAATCTGAGTGTCATGGAGATTCAGAGATGAATGGTAACCATCTGGAATTTTAATCTGTTCCATTGTTTGATTCCTCCTACATTTTTATGCTTGCATATTCGATAGCAGGCCACGAAAACATTGCAGTCATCCGGTGCAGTATTTTGGTGGGATGCCAGTGTTGAATATCCATTAATCTTTTGTTACTGTCTGTGCTGCCCGTACAGTCCGACGGGGAGCCTGCTTTTCGGATAACAGTGGATGAACGGTAACAATCTTTTCCTTCGACATTATAACAGGAAACTGCCCGGTTGGCAATTTAGACATTGCAAGATTGGGATAAAATGTTAAAATAAATTGAGACGAAGAATGGGAGAAAATATCCCGTTGAGGGACAGGAAACGGAAACTGTTATCAGGAAACGGTAAATATCCGTTTGATTTTTTGATAAAGGGGGACGAGAGATGGGAAAAAGATGTCAGGTCTGTGACGGGCCGATCGTAGATGGCAGATGTAAATACTGTGGAATGCCGTATAGATGTGATGCAGAGCTGTATCATTTAAATGAGGACCGGTCAGAACATTACCGCCATGCGTCTGCAAAGGTGAGAAAGGCCATGAGGGAAAGCGAGATTCCGCTGCCGGACAGAAGCCGGACTGTGTCAGGGACGACAAAGACGCAGAATGTAAATGCGCGGAAGACGAAGAATCAGACTGTAAAAGCGCAGAATATTAAAACTCAGGATGTGAGAAAGAAGACTGCAAAAAAACAGACTGCTGCGGCACAGACTGCCCGTACATATGCGGGAAAAAGCCCTGCTCCGGCAAAAAAGAAGAAAAGAAAAAGCAAAAAAGCGGTTATTTTCTGGGTGATCCTGGCAGGTGTGGTTGCGTTGATCGAGTATGCTCCGGAGTATGCAGAACGTATCGGATATGAGATTGAGAATTTTGTCAGTGATGAGCTGGGAATTGATATAACCGGAATATTTTCTGAGAAGAAAGAGGATTATGGACTGCCTCTCAGTCAGGAAGAACTGGCGGAGTATGAGAGCTTTTATATTGATACAGATGCAGGAACCTGTGTGGCAGGAGAGAATGAGATCATTCCGGGAGAATATATCATTGAATCCGGCTGGGAGGCAGTTGCACTGGAAATCACAGAGCCTTCCGGAAAGACAGAAACTGTGAAATTTGACAAAGCGAAGCAGCAGGAGAGAGTTGAATTACATACCGGATATGAGCTCACGGCAGTCTCTCTGGATGAGCAGTACAATTACGTGGCGTTATATCAAATTCAGCAATATGACGAATAATTTTTTTCCCCTTCCCTTTTGAGAGAGACTGTGCTATACTTGATAAACGTACCACATATAGAATAAATTGTGGTCAACGAAAGGAAATAATACTATATATTGTATGTAGGAGCAAATGGTATGATATATGTAATCAAGAAAGATGGTACAAGGGAAGAGTTTAATTCACAGAAAATCGTAGCAGCAGTAAATAAGTCGGCAGCCAGAATCTTATATACATTTTCTGACAAAGAGAAAGAATTTATCTGCCGGTTTGCGGAGGAGCATGCAGCGTCTCTGGGGAAGAATGAGATTCAGATTCAGGAGATGCATAATATCGTAGAGGGTGCCCTGGAGAGAGTAAACCCGGCTGTAGCTAAGAGCTATCGTGATTACAGAAACTATAAACTTGACTTCATTCATATGATGGATGATGTGTACACCAAGAGTCAGGCGATCCGTTACATCGGAGACAAGAGCAATGCCAATACAGACAGTGCACTGGTTGCCACGAAACGAAGCCTGATTTTTAATGAGCTGAATAAAGAACTTTACCGTAAGTTTTTCATGAATCGTAATGAACTGCAGGCATGTAAGGATGGATATATCTATATCCATGACCAGTCAGCACGTCTGGATACCATGAACTGCTGTCTTTTTGATGTGGCGTCTGTACTCAAAGGTGGTTTTGAGATGGGCAATGTATGGTACAACGAGCCGAAAACCCTGGATACTGCATTTGATGTTATGGGCGATATCATTCTGAGTACTGCGGCGCAGCAGTATGGCGGTTTTACTGTACCGGAAGTGGACAAGATCCTTGCACCGTACGCACAGAAGAGCTATGACAAATATATTCAGGAATTCCTGAAATATTCAGATGAGAACTGGAGCGGACGCGAGGAACGTGCCATTGAATATGCTCTGGATAAAGTCAGAAGAGAGTTTGATCAGGGATGGCAGGGAATTGAATATAAGCTGAATACTGTAGGTTCTTCCAGAGGAGACTATCCGTTCGTAACGGTAACTCTGGGACTGGGAACGAAACAGTTTGAGAAAATGGCAAGTATTTCCCTCCTTGAGGTACACAAAGGCGGACAGGGCAAGAAAGACCGTAAGAAACCGGTACTTTTCCCGAAGATTGTTTTTCTTTATGATGAAAATATCCATGGAAAAGGCAAGATCAGTGAGGATGTGTTTGAAGCAGGCGTGGACTGTTCTGCAAAGACCATGTATCCGGACTGGCTGTCCATGTCCGGAAAAGGTTATATTTCCAGTATGTACAAGCAGTATGGAAAAGTGATCAGCCCGATGGGATGCCGTGCATTTTTAAGCCCGTGGTATGAGAGAGGCGGTATGTATCCGGCAGATGACAAGGATGTGCCAGTGTTTGTAGGACGATTTAACATTGGTGCAGTAAGTCTTCATCTTCCGATGATCCTTGCAAAAGCGAGAGCAGAGAGCAGAGATTTCTATGAGGTACTGGATTTCTACCTTGAGATGATCCGTAATCTTCATATTCGTACGTATGATTATCTGGGACAGATGCGTGCATCCACGAACCCGCTGGGATACTGCGAGGGCGGTTTCTATGGCGGACATCTGAAACCGAATGAAAAGATCGGCAAGATCCTGAAACCGATGACTGCTTCTTTTGGAATTACAGCTTTAAATGAGCTTCAGGAACTTTATAATGGCAAGTCCATTGCCGAGGATGGGCAGTTTGCTCTGGAAGTTCTGAAATATATCAATAAGAAAGTCAATGAGTTTAAAGAGCAGGACGGTTACCTTTATGCAATTTACGGAACACCGGCAGAGAGTCTTTGCGGACTTCAGGTGGAGCAGTTCCGTAAGAAATATGGTATCGTAAAAGGCGTTTCCGACCGTCCGTATGTAAGCAACAGTTTCCACTGTCATGTAACAGAGGACGTGACTCCGATCGAGAAACAGGATCTGGAGGGACGTTTCTGGGAACTTTGTAATGGCGGTAAGATCCAGTATGTAAGATACCCGATCGACTATAACCGTGAAGCAATCCGTACCCTGATCCGCAGAGCGATGTCTCTGGGATATTATGAGGGTGTAAACCTTTCCCTGGCTTACTGCGATGACTGTGGTCACGAAGAACTGGAAATGGATGTATGCCCGGTATGCGGCTCCAAGAACCTGACAAAGATTGACCGTATGAATGGATACCTGTCTTACAGCCGTGTGCATGGTGATACCCGCCTGAATGAAGCAAAGATGGCGGAGATCGCGGAACGTAAGTCCATGTAGAAATTTACGCAGGAATAAAAAATTGATGAATCTGTCAGACAGAAATAAAGAAATAAAAAAACTCACGTCGTTTTCGGGCGTGAGTTTTTTGTTTCTATTTCAGAATCAGTATGCTGCTGTTGAAGATACTGGATAAATGGTTTTATTTGATGATGGTACCTGTCTTTTCAAAATATCCGTCTTTTGCATGAGGAATATCGGTGATAATAGTTCTTCTGCCATCGCCGTTTTCAATGAAGTCGATTCCGGCTTCAAATTTCGGAAGCATGGAACCTGGTGCGAACTGATTGTCATCCATGTATTTCTTTGCATCTTCTACGGAAATTGTACCGAGGTATTCTTCATTGTCCTGACCAAGGTTGAGGCTGACTTTTTCCACACTGGTAAGGATCAGAAGCGTATCTGCGTTTAATTCCTGTGCGAGAAGTCCGCTGGCGAGGTCTTTTTCAATGATGGCACTTGCGCCGTGAAGGTCGATTCCCTGCTCCATAACCGGGATTCCGCCGCCGCCGGCTGCGATAACTACCTGTCCGGCATCAACAAGTGTGCGGATGGTTTCAAGCTCTACGATCTTCTGAGGCTTCGGAGCTGCGACGATTCTCTTATAGGTTCCGTCTGCGAGTTTTGTGACAAAGTTTCCTTTGTTTTCTTCTGCTTCTGCCTCTTCTTCTGTGAGGACACGGCCGATGATCTTCTCAGGTTCTGCGAATGCATCATCATATGGATCGATCACAACCTGGGTAAGAATGGTGGCAACCGGTTTATAAATACCACGGGAGATCAGCTCTGCGCGGATGGCAGTCTGCAGGTCGTATCCGATATAGCCCTGGCTCATGGCAGAACATACGGACATAGGCGCGAATGTGTAATCCGGGTGTGTTTTTCCAAATTCGTTCATGGCTGTGTGGATCATGCCGACCTGAGGACCGTTACTGTGTGAGATTACCACACGGTTTCCTGCTTCTACAAGGTCTGCGATAGCCTTGGCAGCTTTTTTTGTGGCAATTTTCTGTTCAGGGAGAGTGGTGCCTAACGCTCTGTGACCCAATGCAACTACTGTAATTTTTTCGCTCATGGGAAATACCTCGCTTTTTTATTATTTTGTGCAAATTTTCGTAACGGTTCAGTAACTTCATGTAGATGGCTGAAGAGTTACAAATTTTCAGTTTTAAAGATATTTTACATTATAAAAGACGGACAGAAGAAATGCAATAATAAAAAACAAACAACCCCCGCATTTCTGCGAGGGCTGCTTATTTTTTGAGGGGGGAGATAGAGAGTGGTTTTTCATCTATCCAAAACCTATTATATAGGGAAAATATGTTGAAAGTATGTCCGAATTCTAAAAGAAACAGAAAATTTATAAACAAATCTTAAAATAATTCTGTAATTATAAACTCTGCTTGCTTTCCTGAGCGGGAAGTGCTAAAGTGGAACACGTAAACATTTATTGTTCATTCATTTCTGCGTTCTGTAGAAATGTTATCTTTTCATGCACCGGTCGGTGCTGCTATTTCATTTTTTATTTTTAAATTTTAAGTTTGAGAAGTGCTTTTTTGTAAAGGGGGAGATGCGTATGGCTGTGTAAGCTGTTTTATGGAATTGCCATAGATGAAAATACTGAAATTCCGAAGATAAAACAGGCAGGAGACTGGCTGGAAGAGAGTAAATCATAAATATTATTTCGGGAGAACGGGAATATGAAAAAAAGAATATGGAATCAGTTACAGTCGGTTACTCTGGCAGCAGTTCTTGTGACAGGAATGGCTGGCAGTTTATGGAACGAAAGTGTGGGGATCAGGGCAGCAGAGCTGGCAGATGGATTTTCGGATTCTGTCAGGCTGGAACAGAGCACAGTCTGGACAGATGAGGCGCATTTTAAAGCGCAGCTTCAGATTAAAGTCAGCGGTCTGCACACGCTGCGTCAGGCTGTGCAGGTAGAAAGCGCGGGAAATATATGGGATGAAACCCAGAGAGAAGATATGATCCCGCCGGAAGAACTGGAGGCTCTGGAACTGGCAGAAGAAAGTGCAGAGCATATAGAGACAGGATATCCGGTGATGGGAACTGGCCGGGACATGGGGATGGAGTCTATGGAACCTGTGAGTCCTGTGGAAAATTTTGAGGATTCTGTAAATTTCAGTGAGAGCATGTCTGTGGAAAGTATGGAAGAAATGGACACCTGCGGAAACAGCGATAATCTGGAAAATGGAAACTACGAGGATATAGATATAGCAGGTATAGATGAGGCAGATATAGATGCAGTAGATACAAATGCAGTAGATATAGATACAGTGGATATGAATGCAGCAGATATAGATACAGTAGATATAAATACAAGCGATACAAATAGAACAGATTTCAAATGGGAAGACAGCGGAAATCAGGAAGAAGGTTACGATCGGGTAGAAGAACTGGATGGAATGGAAGAACTGGAAGGTTTACTTTCTGAAGGAACGATTGAACTGTCAGAAGGAGAACCGGAAAAATATTTTCTTACTGCCTGTCTTTCCGAATATTTCCAGATAGAAGAAGCGCAGGTTCCGGCGGGAATACAGATGGAAACTGTTGTGATCCGAAATCAGAAGGGTGAGAAAACAGAACTGACAAAGCTGAATTATCCGGTGGAGATTTCAGAAGAGACAGAAGATTCCTTTCAGGTTACCTTTCCGGTTGTGCTGAGAGAGGAATATCAGGTCTGTGCGGTATCTGTATCTTATCCTGTGTGTCAGGATGAGCCATTACAGAAAGACAGGGCAGGAATGGGAACTTACTTCTGGCGTTATGGTTCTGCGGGGGAAATGGATACGGTTCTGGATGAGTGCCCGTCTGAGAAGCTCTCTGTGAAGGCGGCTGAAGCGGGATTGTCGGCGGCTTTACAGGCTGATGAGGAACAGATACGTGCAGGACAGTCAGCCGGATATGTATTACAGATGGAAAATACAGGAAAACTGCCGTTGGAAAACATTGAGATTTCCAGTACTTTTTCTCTGAATGATGTAAAAGCAGTGTGGGAATACGAACAGGGATTTCAGGTGAATGGGATGCAGGGGATTCTTGAGAAACTGAACCCGGGAGAAAAAAGAACAGTCCGGCTGACTCTTCAGCTTACTGAGGAACAGTCCGGTGACATTCTTCATACAGTGACAGTGAAGGCGAAACATCCGGGGAAAGAGGAGAATATCGGGTGTCAGACTTCTGCGAAAATTACAGCAGCGGCACTGAAGGCAGCATTTGAGGTGGAAAAGACGGCTGACAGAAAAGAAACATATCCGGGTGAAACCATCACCTACCAGATCTGCATCCGAAATACAGGCGAACGAACCCTTCATTCGGTTCTCAGCACAGAGCGGTTTCTGAATGCGAATATTCAGGCACAGTTTGTACAAAAGGAAGGTGTGACTCTGAACAGTACAAGGACACAGGCACTGATTCCTCAGATCGCACCGGGAGAAGCGTTTGCCCTGTATGCGACAGTGACACTTCCACAGTATTTTGCAAACCAGGAACTGGTAAATGAAGTTTCTGTAATTTCTGATGAAACAGGCTCGGAGACGATCCGTTCTCAGTCCAATCTGACTGTAAATGCCCCGGAAACAACGCTCACACCAACTCCAACGATGTTTCCGGTATTGACTCCGACTCCGGCATATCAGTCTTACGACAGCGGCTATGGTGCAAAAACCGGAAATGCCTATGCAGCCGCATCAAAACCAAAGACCGGTGATGAGACAGAAACGGAGAAGTTTCTTATTATAGGAATTTTTGCAGTCATATCAGGAATCAGTGGGGCATTACTGAAAAGAAAATCCATGAAAAATCTGTAAAAGAACCGGAAGTTATCAGACATAGAGCAATCAGTGATAACCGGGTTACTGTTCGCTGCTGCTATCCTGTAAGGTGTTTTGGCGAGCGGATGAAACAGCAGTGTAGTTGAAAAAATAAGGGAAAAACGACATTGAAACGAGGGGGTAGGTGTGCTATTCTTATATAGATATAGACGACGGCAGGGTTTTGACTCTGCCCTGATATATGAATCAGCAACACCTCCGCCCCTGAAGACAGATAAACAAGCGGATATCTGGTCCCGGGACGGCTGGGAAAAAAGTTATCGTTTGCTGTAAAAACGATATCAAAATTAGGTTATATGGAGGATGAATATGAAATTAATATCCTTATTGGAACGCCTGGAATATACCTGTCTTCAGGGAAGCACAGAGCAGGAAGTCAAGAATGTGATCTACGATTCCAGAAAAGTAGAAGAAGGTTCTCTTTTTATCTGTATCCGTGGCGCAGTTGTAGACGGGCATAAATTTGTTCCGGATGTCATTGCAAAAGGAGCGAAAGTTCTGGTTGTGGAAGAAGCTGTGGAAGCACCGGAAGATGTTACCGTTATCCTGGTAAAAGATTCCCGCTATGCCATGGCATTTATTTCCGCTGCATATTTTGGATATCCTGCGGAAAAACTGAAAACAATCGGTATCACCGGAACCAAGGGAAAAACAACTACCACTTATATGGTAAAATCCATTCTGGAAAATGCCGGATATAAAGTAGGTCTGATCGGAACCATCGAGGCGATCATCGGTGATAAGGTTATTCCTGCGAAGAACACAACACCGGAATCTTATGTGATCCAGGAATATTTCCATGAGATGGTGGAAGCCGGATGCGACTGTGTGGTTATGGAAGTTTCCTCACAGGGACTGATGCTTCACAGAACGCAGGGATTTATTTTTGATTTTGGTATTTTTACCAACATTGAGCCGGATCATATCGGACCAAATGAACACAAGGATTTTGATGATTATCTCAGATGCAAATCTCTGCTTCTGAAACAGTGCAAAGTGGGTATTGTAAACAGAGATGATGAACATTTTGACAGAATCATCGAAGGACATACCTGCAGTCTGGAAACTTATGGATTTTCACCGGAAGCAGACCTTCGTGCAGAAGATGCGAAGCTGGTTGGCGGTAAAGGTTATCTGGGAATTTCCTATCATCTGAAAGGACTTCTGGATTTCCATGTGGAGATTGATATTCCGGGTAAATTCAGCATTTACAATTCCCTGACAGCCATTGCAATCTGCCGTCATTTTAAAGTTTCCGAGGAAAATATCCTCAAAGCTCTGAAAGTGGCAAAGGTAAAAGGACGTATCGAGATGGTGAAGGTTTCTGATGACTTTACACTGATGATCGATTATGCACACAATGCCATGGCACTCGAGAGCCTTCTGAGTACGCTGAGAGAGTATCATCCACACAGACTGGTATGCCTGTTCGGGTGCGGAGGAAACCGTTCCAAAATCCGCCGCTATGAGATGGGCGAGGTTTCCGGCAAGCTGGCAGACCTGACGATCATCACTTCCGATAACCCGAGAAATGAAGAACCACAGGCGATCATTGATGACATCAAAGTGGGTATGGCGAAAACAGACGGTAAATATGTAGAGATCATTGACCGAAAAGAAGCCATTGCCTATGCAATCCATCATGGAGAGCCGGGTGATATCATCGTACTTGCGGGTAAGGGTCATGAAGATTATCAGGAGATCAAAGGTAAGAAATATCCGATGGATGAGAGAGTCCTGATCGCAGATATTCTTGCAGGTAAATAATCTGGGATTCGTGTTGGCAGAGCATTTGCTGACACATCAGCTCCCGGATGAGACAGGACGGAGAGACTTATGATTTTTGCAGATATCATCATAGATATTTCCAGTGAGAAGCTGGACAGAAGTTTTCAATACCGTGTACCGGAAGAACTGGAAAAAGAGATTAAAGTGGGGATGGTGGTATCCATCCCCTTTGGAAACGGAAATCAGCTCCGTAAAGGATACGTGACCGATCTGACAAGAGAACCAAAGGTGGACCCCGCCAGGTTAAAAAATATCTGCGGGATCAGCAGTGCGGAGGAAACGACAGAATCCCGTCTGATCGCACTGGCTGCATGGATGAGAGAGAATTATGGTTCTACCATGATCCAGGCGTTGAAAACCGTCCTTCCGATTCAGGAGAAGATGAAGGCAAAAGAGAAACGTTACCTCTGCCTGAAAATTTCCAGAGAAGAAGCGGAAAAACTTCTGGAAGAACTGGAAAAAACGCGGTTTAAGGCAAGGACCAGACTTCTTCGGGAACTTCTGAAAAAACCGAGGCTGGATGTTTCCTATGCTTCCAAAGAACTGGGGGCAACTACTTCTGTGGTAAAGAAGATGACTGAGCAGGGAATCATATCCATAGAATATGAAGAACTTCTGCGCAATTCCCTGGATACAGAAAAACTGAGGCTGGAAGAAGAACTGCCGCTGACTCCGGAACAGGAGACGGCAGTCCGGGAAATCCTGAGAGAATGGGAGAAAGAAACGCCGCGTCCTGTGCTGATCGAAGGCGTGACCGGGAGCGGAAAGACACAGGTTTATATGAAGCTGATCGAAACCGTTCTGGATCAGGGACAACAGGCGATCATTCTGATCCCGGAGATCGCACTGACATATCAGACAGTGAGGCGGTTTTATGCACGGTTTGGCGAAAAGGTATCTGTGATCAATTCCAGACAGTCTCAGGGAGAACGGTATGATCAGTTTAAACGGGCAAGACGGGGGGAAGTGCAGGTGATGGTGGGACCACGCTCTGCACTGTTTACGCCGTTTGCCAATCTGGGACTGATCGTGATCGATGAGGAACATGAATCCAGTTACAAGAGTGAGAACAGTCCCCGCTATCATGCAAGGGAAACTGCTGTAGAACGGGCGAGACTGGAACATGCAAGAGTTGTTCTGGGTTCTGCGACCCCTTCCCTGGAGGCTTATCATAAGGCAATGGAAGGAACCTATGGGCTGGTGAAACTTCAGTCCAGATATCAGGATCGTCCGATGCCTCTGGTATCTGTTGTGGATTTAAGGGAAGAATTAAAGGCAGGGAACCGTTCTGTTTTAAGCAGAAAGCTGAAAGAAGCGATGAAAGACCGTCTGGAGAAAAGGGAACAGATCATCCTGTTCCTGAACCGGAGAGGGTATGCAGGATTTGTTTCCTGCCGCTCCTGCGGGCAGGTAATGAAATGTCCGCACTGTGATGTGTCTCTGTCAGAGCATAATAACGGCAGGCTTCTCTGCCATTACTGTGGCTATGAAATTGTAAAACCACAGGCATGTCCGGTGTGCGGTTCTCCTTATATCGGAGGATTTAAGGCAGGAACGCAGCAGATCGAGAAGGTAGTAAAAGAAGCTTTTCCGGGAGTACGGACACTTCGGATGGATTTTGACACCACCAGAACGAAAGGCAGTTACGAAAAGATTCTGTCAGCGTTTGCTTCACATGAGGCGGATGTTCTGATCGGGACGCAGATGATCGTAAAAGGACATGATTTTCCGGATGTCACGCTGGTTGGGATTGTAGCAGCAGATCTGTCTCTGAATGCAGAGGACTACCGGTGCAGTGAGAGAACTTTCCAGCTCCTCTGCCAGGCAGTGGGACGCGGCGGGAGAGGAAACAAGCCCGGAGAAGCAGTGATCCAGACATATCATCCGGATCATTACAGTATTCAGGCTGCGGCAGTACAGGATTATGAAGCTTTTTATCAGGAAGAGATGAGCTACCGCATGCTTCTGGATTATCCGCCGGCTTCCCATATGATGGCGGTTCTGGGTTCCTGCCCGGAGGAAGAACTGCTGGTGCAGGCCATGCATTATCTGGAACTTTACATTCACAGAGTTTATAAGGAAAAGGATCTGCATGTGATCGGTCCTGCCTATGCAAGCGTAGGCAAGGTAAAAGATATTTACAGACAGGTGATTTACCTGAAACACGAAAAACAGGAAACGCTGGTCCGGATTAAGGATCAGCTTGAAAAATACATAGAGATAAATTCCGGTTTCCGGAAATTATATATACAGTTTGATTTTAGCTAGTGTACGGTTGGCACACTGGGATATGAGAAAAGGAGAAGAAAAAATGGCACTTAGAACAATCAGAGTAGAAGGCGATTCTGTACTTACAAAAATCAGCAGACCTGTAGAAAAAATGACACCACGTATCCATGATCTGATCGAGGATATGCTGGATACCATGTATGATGCGATGGGAGTTGGCCTTGCTGCACCACAGGTTGGAATCCTGAAACGAATCGTGGTAATCGATGTAGGGGAAGGCCCGATCGTCCTGATTAATCCGGAGATTCTGGAGACATCCGGAGAGCAGACCGGGGATGAAGGATGCTTGAGCGTTCCTGGAATGGCAGGTCAGGTAACACGTCCGAACTATGTAAAAGTAAAGGCACTGGATGAAGACATGAATGAAGTAGAATATGAAGGCGAAGGACTTCTCGCCCGTGCATTCTGCCATGAACTGGATCATCTGGACGGTCATATGTATACAGAACTGGTTGAGGGTGAACTTCATCATGTTTCCTATGATGACGATGAAGAATAAATAAACCTGTCGGTACATTGCCAGCAGGGGAAACAGAAGAATAGAATTAGGAAAGAATGGTGACACAGGATATGAAGACAGTATTTATGGGTACTCCTGATTTTGCAGTACCGCCATTAAAAGCACTGGTGGAAGCCGGATACGAAGTTGCCGCAGTGGTAACTCAGCCGGATAAGCCAAAAGGAAGAGGAAAGACTCTGATGCCGACTCCTGTAAAGGAAGAAGCACTGATGCACGAAATTCCGGTTTACCAGCCGAAAAGAGTCAGAAATAATGAAGAATTTCTGGAAACTCTGAAGGAAATCAATCCGGATATCATTATCGTAGCTGCATTTGGCCAGATCATTCCAAAGGAAATTCTGGAACTTCCGAAGTTTGGATGCATCAATATCCATGCTTCGTTGCTTCCGAAATACAGAGGTGCAGCTCCGATCCAGCAGGCAGTTATTGACGGGGAAAAAGAATCCGGCGTGACGATCATGCAGATGGGAGAAGGACTGGATACCGGAGATATGATTTCCCAAATTGTGATCCCGCTGGACAAAGAAGAAACAGGCGGAAGTCTTTTCGGAAAACTGGCACAGGCAGGCGCAGAGCTTCTGATCAAAACACTGCCGTCCATTGAACAGGGAACCGCAGTGGCAGAGAAACAGCCGGAAGAAAGCCCGACACCTTATGCAGCCATGATCACCAAACAGATGGGACTGCTGGATTTCACAAAATCAGCAGAAACACTGGAAAGACTGGTCAGAGGAATGAACCCGTGGCCAAGTGCCTATACGTTTGTAAACGGAAAAACACTGAAGGTCTGGAAAAGCAGTGTGAGCCAGGAAACTTCTGATGCGCAGCCGGGTACCGTGATCCTGACAGATAAAGCGGGAATCCATGTGGCATGCAAAGAGGGCGTTCTGCTTCTGACAGAGGTTCAGTTAGAAGGTAAGAAACGTATGGATGCAGAGACATTTTTACGTGGATATCATATGGAGCAGGGAACTGTTTTTACAGATCATAAGGAGTGATTGTATGTACGGATACTATTTTGATACAACTTATATCTTACTGATCATCGGCATGATCCTTTCTCTGGCTGCGTCTGCGAGGGTAAAGAGCACCTTTGCCATCTACAGCAGAGTACGCAGTGCTTCCGGACTGACCGGGGCAGAAGCTGCGAGAAGGATTCTGCGCATGGCAGGAATTACAGATGTTGTGGTGGTCCCGATTTCCGGCAGTCTGACGGATCATTATGATCCAGGCACAAAGAAACTGGCTCTTTCCCAGGATGTATATGACAGAACTTCTGTGGCTGCAATCGGTGTGGCAGCCCACGAATGTGGTCATGCAATCCAGCATGCCCAAAACTATGCACCGCTGACAATCCGCTCCGCCATAGTTCCGGCGGCAAATATCGGTTCTACTTTATCATGGCCGCTGTTTCTGGCAGGACTTATCTTTTCCATCCGTCCGTTGCTGACACTGGGAATCCTGCTTTTTACACTGGCTGTACTTTTTCAGGTAGTGACTTTACCGGTGGAATTTAATGCTTCATCCAGAGCATTAAAAATGCTGGGAAGTTCCGGAATGCTGGGAACGGATGAGGTCAGAGGTGCAAAGAAGGTGCTGACTGCGGCTGCACTTACCTATGTGGCAGCACTGGCATCCTCGATTCTGCAGCTTTTAAGATTGATCATACTGGCCGGAGGAAGAGACCGTGACTAATGGAATAAATACCAGAGAACTGGTACTGGAAATATTACTGGAAATTGAAGAAGAAGGAAAGCACAGCCATATTGCAATCCGCAATGCGCTTTCCAAATATCAGTTCCTTCCAAGACAGGAGAGAGCATTCATTACCCGTGTGTGCGAAGGAACACTGGAATACCGGATTCTGATCGACTATATTATTGATTCCTATTCCAAAGTAACTGTAGATAAGATGAAGCCTGTGATCAGAGAGATTCTGCGCAGTGCGGTATATCAGATTAAATTTATGGACAGTGTCCCGGACAGTGCCGTCTGCAATGAAGCGGTGAAACTGGCACAGAGAAAAGGCTTTTATAACCTGAAACCGTTTGTCAACGGTGTTCTGCGCACCATTGCCCGGGAGCATAAAAACCTGCAGCTTCCATCAAGGGAAAAGAACCTGGTGAGATATCTGTCAGTGCGGTATTCCATGCCGGAAACACTGGTAAACAGATGGCTGGAAGACTACGGGGAAGAGAAAACAGAGAAGATTCTGGCAGATTTTCTGAAAGAGAAACCGGTGACTGTGCGGTGCCGTACACACAAGTATTCTCTGGAAGAGATTTATCAGAGTCTGACAGATCAGGGTGTGGAAGTAAAACCGGCACCATATCTTCCATATGCCTGCGAAATTTCAAATTATAATCATATTCTTGCCCTGGATGCGTTTATTCAGGGGAAAATTCAGGTACAGGATGTAAGTTCCATGCTGGTTGCCGAAGTAGCTGCACCGAAAAAGGGCGACTACGTGATCGACATGTGCGCTGCGCCCGGAGGAAAGAGCCTCCATATGGGCGACAAAATGGGTGATTATGGTACTGTGGATGCCAGAGACATCAGCCAGTACAAGGTAGATTTGATCGAAGAAAACATTCACAGAACGGATTCCATCAATGTGCAGGCAAGAGTGATGGATGCCACGGTATTTGATGTGGATTCCGAATTAAAGGCAGACATTGTTCTGGCAGATGTGCCATGCTCCGGTTATGGGGTCATCGGCAAGAAGCCGGAGATCAAATACAGAGTCACTCCTCAGAAGCAGGAAGAAATCGTGATCCTGCAGAGAACCATTCTGGACCGGGCTGCCGAATATGTGAAACCGGGCGGTGTGCTGGTATTCAGTACCTGCACCATTGCAAAGGAAGAAAACGAGGAAAATATGCTGTGGTTTATGAACAACCATCCATTTAAACTGGAGAGCCTGGATCTTTATCTTCCGGAAGAACTTCATTCAGAGAGTACAGCACTGGGTTATCTGCAGCTTCTGCCGGGTGTGCATAAGACAGATGGATTCTTTATTGCGAAATTCAGGAGAAAATAAATCATGACAGATATCAAGTCGATGACGATCGATGAATTAAAGGAACTGATGACAGAACTGGGAGACAAACCTTTCCGTGCGAAGCAGATCTATAGCTGGCTGCATGAGCATCTGGTAACTTCCTATGACGAGATGACCAATCTTTCCAAAGGGCTGCGGGAAAAACTGAAAGAATATCCGATCACTGCCCTGGAAGTCGTGGATGTACAGACATCGAAGCTGGACGGAACACAGAAATATCTGTTCCGTCTCAGTGACGGAAATGTGATCGAGAGTGTTCTGATGCGCTATAAACATGGAAACTCGGTCTGTATTTCCTCTCAGGTAGGCTGTCGTATGGGCTGCCGTTTCTGTGCTTCTACCATCGGGGGACTGACCAGATGCCTGCTTCCTTCTGAGATGCTGGATCAGATTTACCGGATTCAGGTACTTACAGGGGAAAGGGTATCCAATGTAGTCGTGATGGGAACCGGGGAACCACTGGACAATTATGACAACCTCCTTCGCTTCATACATATTCTGACAGAAGACGGGGGACTTCATATCAGCCAGCGAAACCTGACGGTATCTACCTGCGGACTGGTACCGAAGATTTATGAACTGGCGAAAGAGAAACTTCAGATGACTCTGGCACTTTCCCTTCATGCACCGAACGATGTAAAGCGCCAGGAACTGATGCCGATTGCCAGAAAATACAGCATGGATGAGATACTTACAGCCTGTCGTCATTATTTCGAAGAGACAGGACGAAGGATCACATTTGAATACAGTCTGGTAGCAGGAGTCAATGACAGTGATCAGGATGCGCAGGAACTTTCAGGACGGATCAGGGATATCAACTGTCATGTAAACCTGATCCCGGTGAATCCGATCAAGGAGCGTTCTTATGTGCGTTCCACCCGCCAGGCAGTGGAGAATTTTAAAATAAAACTTGAAAAATGTGGAATTAATGTTACTATTAGAAGGGAAATGGGCAGTGACATAGACGGTGCCTGTGGACAGTTAAGAAAAAGCTATATGGAAAAAACAGAAAGCGAGAAGTGACATGAGGATATATTCAGCTACTGATGTCGGGCAGAAGCGGAAGATGAACCAGGATTATGTGTTCGCCTCTGCGGACCCGGTTGGAAATCTTCCGAATCTGTTTGTTGTCGCGGATGGAATGGGAGGACATAATGCAGGTGATTATGCGTCTTCTCATGCGGTCGGGACTGTAGTGGAGGAAATCCGTCAGGATGCGGATTTCAACCCGATAAAGGTCATCCGTCATGCCATTGAAAGTGCCAATACCGAGATCATTACCCAGGCGCAGAACGATGAGAATCTGCGCGGAATGGGAACAACAATGGTAGTTGCCACGATTGTGGGACATTATGCCTATGTGGCAAATGTAGGTGACAGCAGACTCTATCTGGTAAACCAGCAGATTTTGCAGGTAACGAAGGATCACTCATTAGTGCAGGAGATGGTCAGGATGGGAGAGATCAACGCGGAACAGGCGAGAAACCATCCGGATAAAAATATCATCACAAGAGCGCTGGGAGCGGAACGGACAGTGGATATTGATTTCTTTGATCTGAAACTGGAGCCGGGAAATGTAATTCTGATGTGCTCTGATGGTCTGAGCAATATGGTGGAAGACAGTCAGATCCGGGAAATTATTTCAGACACAGAGAAGAATCTGGAAGAAAAAGGAAAGATTCTGATCAGTGAGGCAAACCGCAACGGCGGCAAGGATAATATTGCAGTTGTATTGATAGAACCATTCGCAAATGAGGTGGAAACATGTTAAAGACGGGAATGATTGTAGCAGAACGCTACGAAATATTGGGTAAGATCGGAACCGGCGGAATGGCGGATGTATACAAGGCGAAAGATCATAAACTCAACCGCTTTGTTGCAGTAAAAGTGCTGAAACCAGAATTTCGGGAGGACACAACCTTTATCAAGAAATTCAGAAGTGAAGCACAGGCAGCAGCAGTTCTGACACATCCCAATATTGTAAATGTATTTGATGTAGGCGATGATAACGGAGTCTACTATATTGTAATGGAGCTGATCGAAGGGATCACTCTGAAGGAGTATATCTCCAAAAAAGGCAAGCTTTCTGTAAAGGAAGCAACCAGTATTGCCATTCAGGTATCTATGGGACTCGAGGCTGCTCACAGTCATGGAATCGTACATCGTGATGTGAAGCCGCAGAACATTATTATTTCCATGGACGGTAAAGTAAAAGTAACGGATTTCGGTATTGCAAGAGCAGCTTCTTCCAATACCATCAGCTCGAATGTGATGGGCTCTGTGCATTACAGTTCACCGGAACAGGTAAGAGGCGGATACAGTGATGAAAAGAGCGATATTTACTCTTTAGGTATCACTTTGTATGAAATGGTCACAGGCAAAGTTCCTTTTGACGGAGATACCACAGTGGCGATCGCCATCAAGCATCTTCAGGAAGAAATGGTTCCGCCAAGTGCATACACACCGGAACTGCCACACAGCCTGGAGCAGATCATCCTGAAGTGTACACAGAAGAGTGTGGACCGCCGTTACCAGAATATGGAAGACGTGATCGCAGATCTGAAACATTCCCTGATCGATCCACAGGGTGATTTTGTAAAACTTACTTCCGTAGACACAGATGCCAAGACGGTTGTGATCTCAGACAAAGAACTGGGAGAGATCAAACATATGCCGAAACAGGTTTCCAAACCAGAGCCGGAGGCACTGGAAGAGGAGATCAATGAGACAGACTATGATGACGAACCGGAAGAAACCTCCCGCAGGAAAAAGGGCGGCAGATCCGAAAAGAAGAAAAAGAAAAACGGCGGCGGTCATGCGATGACCATAGCCATGCTGATCATGGGTGTGATCATCCTTGTCGGCATTATCCTTGTAGCAGGAAAAGCTTCCGGACTGATCGGAAGCAACAGCGGAAACAGTTCAGAGAAGACAGAACAGTCAGAGTCTTCCAGCGTGGATGAAGACGGAATGGTAACTGTACCGAAACTTGTAGGAAAGACAGAGGACGAAGCAAAGACCATCACCAATGAGATCAACCTTGGTGTTCAGGCAATGGGCGAGGAAGTATCCACACAGGAAAAAGGAAAGATTTCTTCTCAGGATATTCCGGCAGACAGCAAAGTAGAGCCGTATACAACCATTAAATATTACATCAGTAAAGGTGCTCAGCAGATCACCATTCCGGAGGTAGACGGCCAGACTGGTCTGGATGCACAGCAGACATTAGAGGATATGGGACTGAAAGTAACTGTGCAGAAAGAATACAGTGACCTGAATGATGATGGTACACCGATGGTAGATCCGGGATATGCAGATCATACCACACCGGCAGCAGGAGCTTCTGTTTCTTCCGGAGACACAGTGACACTAATCGTCAGCCGTGGTGTTGATTACGGCGACAGCGTAGAAGTTCCGAGTGTTGTGGGAATGACGAAGAACGATGCTATTACTACATTTGGTAAATTCCTGAATGTAGAAGTACAGGAAGAAAAGAGTACAGATGTACCGGCAGGAGAGGTGATTTCTCAGGAACCGGAAGCTGGCAACTGGGAAGATCCGGATACTGTAAATGTAGTGCTTACAGTAAGCACAGGAGATCAGGAACCGGGAACTGATGACCAGAGTACGGACAGCAGTGACACTACAGCACAGACTTCAGGCAGCGACAGTGCCACGCAGCAGGCAGCCATTGCCAATGGAGAAGTCTGGAAATGTACACAGACTCTGAACACACCGACCGGTTATTCCGGAGGTCCGGTCCGTCTGGAACTGATCCAGAATGTAAACGGTACTCCGACAGCTTCTGTAGTACTGGAAGGTCAGACAATTGAATTTCCATATGATCTGGACATAACAGGTGCACCTGGAGTCAGCGAAGGAACTCTTTATCTTTCCGAGCAGATCAATGGTACCTATCAGGAACTTGGAAATTACTCTATCACATTTGCCAAGGCAGAGTAATCTATGCAGGGAAAGATAATCAAAGGAATTGCAGGATTTTATTACATCTACGCAGAGAATGATGAAGTTTATGAATGCAAGGCAAAAGGAATATTCAGAAAAGATAACCGGAAACCTCTGGTCGGAGACAATGTGGAGATCGAGGTTCTGGATGAACAGGAGAAGGAGGGCAGCGTGACTGCCATCCTTCCAAGAAAAAATTCACTGATACGGCCGGCAGTTGCCAATGTGGATCAGGCTTTTGTGATTTTTGCAATGGAGAATCCGAAGCCGAATTTCATGCTTCTGGACCGTTTTCTGATCATGATGGAAAAGGAAAATGTTCCGGCAGTGATCTGTTTCAATAAAAAGGACCTGGCAACAGAGGAAGAACTGGAGTTTCTGTATGAAACGTATAAAAGCTGTGGATATCAGGTGATCCTGTCCAGCACCTTTAACGGAGAGGGGCTTGAAGAGATCAGAGAGATCCTGAAGGGAAAGACCACAGTGGTGGCAGGACCTTCCGGTGTCGGCAAGTCATCCATCACCAATGCACTTCAGGAGAATGTGCAGATGGAAACCGGTGAGATCAGCAAAAAGCTGAAAAGAGGAAAGCATACCACCCGTCATTCGCAGGTGATCCCTGTAGGGAAAGATACCTATCTGATGGACACACCGGGATTTTCTTCTCTGTATCTGACAGATATTGAGGAACAGGAACTCAAAGATTATTTTCCGGAATTCCGGGAGTATGAAGACCAGTGCAGATTTCAGGGATGCAGACACATTCATGAACCGGGCTGTGCAGTGAAAGAAGCGTTGAGCAACCATAAAATCAGCAGTCTCAGATATGAGGATTATCTGGGATTACATGAAGAGATTAAAGAGAAAAGGAGATTCTAATTATGTATCAGTTGTGCCCTTCTATTTTATCGGCGGATTTTAACCGTTTGGGCGAACAGATCAAAACTTTGGAAGCGGAAGGAATCGAATGGCTCCATATTGATGTTATGGACGGAGACTTTGTACCAAGTATTTCCTTCGGTATGCCGGTGATCAAATCCATTCGAAAGGAATCAAAACTGTTTTTTGATGTACATCTGATGGTATCAGAGCCGGAGAGATATATCATGGATTTCGTAAAGTGCGGAGCAGATTCCATCACTGTTCATGCGGAAGCCTGTGAGGATCTGGAGAGAACGATCGAACAGATCAGAGAAGCAGGTGTGCGCGTGGGCGTATCCATCAAACCGGCAACACCGGTAAACGACATCAGCCATATGCTGGAGGATGTGGACATGGTTCTGGTTATGACTGTACAGCCGGGATTCGGCGGACAGAAATATATGGAAGAATGTACGGAGAAGATTGAAGAACTCAAAGAAATCATTGATGCAGAGGGACTGGATGTGGACATTGAAGTTGACGGCGGCATTAATGATGAGACAATGGAAACTGTGTTAAAGGCAGGTGCCAATCTTCTGGTTGCAGGTTCTTATGTCTTTAACGGAGATCTGGTTTCCAATGTGAGACATGCGAAAGAACGAATGAATGACATTATCAGAGAAATTGACTGAGGAACAGCATGACAGATACGATAATTGTAAGCGGGGGCGATATCCAGAGAGATTTTGCCCTCGATTTTTTAAAAAAAGAAATTGAAAAGACAGGCAGAGAAAAAATCTGCCTGATCGCAGCAGATCGAGGACTGGAATTTTTTCTGAAAAATCAGATCCGGCCGGATGTGGCAGTCGGAGATTTTGACAGTCTTTCTGAAGAGGGAAAATTGTTTCTGAAACAGCAGGAAGAACGGCGGCAGAATACGGATCCGAAAACGTCCGCGGCCGAAAACTGTGAGAAACATACAGAAACAAATCTGGAAATCATACGTTTAAAACCGGAGAAAGACGATTCCGACACGCAGTCCGCGATGAATCTGGCAATCCGGCGAGGGGCAAAAAAAATAGCAATCCTTGGAGTAACCGGAAAGAGAGTAGATCATCTCATGGCAAATTTCGGACTGCTGAAACTGGCACAGGAGCAGGGAACAGAAGTGGCTCTGGTGGATGCGTACAATTACATGACGCTGATCACCAGCGGAACTGTATTAAAAAAAGAAGAACAGTTTGGAAAATATGTCTCCTTCTTTTCCATGGGAGGCGATGTGACGGGACTGACGCTGGAGGGATTTAAATATCCTCTGCATGGGCATCATCTGACTGTGGCAGACAGTGGACTGACTGTAAGTAATGAGATTAAGGACGATACTGCGAAGGTGACATATACTTCCGGAAATCTGCTGATGATCATGTCCAGGGATTAAGAAAAATGCCGGTAGGAATCAGAGTGTCATTAACTGAGGTGACTGATACTGGCTTGCGCAACAGAAAACGTTATGATAAAATGAAAAACGTGTTGTACTGACAATAACCTGCGGCGATTTTATAAAATACGCAGGATACACAGGATAGCCGGTCCGGAAGAAAAAACTCTTCTGAGCCTGACATTATAATATTAATTAACAGTGCCGGAGAAAGCACAAAAGGAAAGGATACCATTATGAAACTTGGAATTGTTGGATTACCAAATGTTGGAAAAAGTACATTATTCAATTCACTGACAAAAGCAGGAGCAGAATCAGCAAACTATCCATTCTGTACTATCGACCCGAATGTGGGTGTCGTAACGGTACCGGATGAGAGACTGAAACTTCTGGGAGATTTTTATCATTCAAAGAAAGTGACACCGGCGGTCATTGAATTTGTTGATATCGCAGGTCTTGTAAAAGGTGCATCCAAGGGTGAAGGTCTTGGAAACCAGTTTCTTGCAAACATCCGTGAAGTAGATGCGATCGTTCATGTAGTCCGCTGCTTCGAGGATTCCAATGTTATTCACGTAGATGGAAGCATTGATCCGCTTCGTGACATTGAGACCATTAACCTGGAGCTGATCTTCTCTGACCTTGAGATCCTTGAAAGAAGAATTGCAAAAGTAACAAAGACAGCACGTATGGATAAAGAAGCTGCCAAAGAACTGGATTTCCTCCAGAAAGTAAAAGCACATCTCGAAGACGGTAAAATGGCAATTACCATGGAACTGGAGAATGAAGACGAAGAAGGCTGGATGGCTGCTTATAATCTGCTTACCTGGAAACCGGTCATCTACGCAGCAAATGTTGCAGAAGATGATCTGGCTGATGACGGAGCAGGTAATGAACATGTACAGGCAGTACGCAAATATGCGGCAGAGCAGAACAGTGAAATCTTTGTCATCTGCGCAGAAATCGAAGAAGAGATTTCCGAGCTGGATGATGATGAAAAGAAAATGTTCCTGGAAGATCTGGGACTGACAGAGTCCGGTCTTGAGAAACTGGTAAAAGCAAGCTACCATCTTCTTGGACTGATGAGCTTCCTGACAGCCGGTGAAGATGAGACACGAGCATGGACTATCAAGATCGGTACCAAGGCTCCCCAAGCAGCAGGTAAGATCCACACAGATTTTGAGAGAGGATTTATCAAGGCAGAAGTTGTAAATTATCAGGATCTTCTGGACTGTGGTTCCTACGCAGGTGCCAGAGAAAAAGGTCTTGTAAGAATGGAAGGTAAAGAATATGTTGTACAGGACGGCGATGTGATTTTATTCCGCTTCAATGTATAAAATTCAACAGTCATGTCAGAATCCGCAAAAGATATTTACTGCGGGTCGAAACAATGTAAAAAGGTGATTTATGGAAATGTCAATTCGTTTTCCGGGGATTGATCTGGTACTGCCTTATGTGCCGAGATCATTCTGGATTTTCGGAATGGAATTTACAATTTATGGGGTTCTGATCGCAGCCGGGGCACTTCTGGGGATGAGACTGGTACTTCTCGAAGCAGGAAGAAATCAGGAAGATCCCAATAAGTATCTGGATATGATGCTGATCTCGCTGGCTGCCTCAGTGCTCGGTTCCCGGCTGTTTTACGTGATTTTTTCCTGGGGATTATACAGTGAGAATCTGAAGGGAATCTTTGATCTCAGAAATGGAGGGTATGTATTTTACGGAGGACTTCTGGCTGCGGTGATCGCTGCGGCGGTTTTTTGCAGACTGACAGATCTTTCTTTTCTGAAGATGGCAGATAACGTGACACCGGGAATCCTTCTGGGACAGGTGATCGGACGGTGGGGAAACTTTTTTAACAGAGAATCCTTTGGTGAATATACAGAATGGATCACTGCCATGCAGATTCCTGTTTCAGCAGTACGTTCAGGAGAAGTATCCGGAACCATGAGAGATAACCTGCTGACGATCAATGGAACTTCTTATATTCAGGTTCAGCCGGTATTTCTATATGAAAGTATCTGGTGTCTGATCCTGCTGCTGGTGATTCTTGCGATCCGCAGGAGAAAACGGTTCGATGGAGAACTGTTTATGCGCTATCTGGCAGGATACGGGCTGGGACGTTTTTTCTTTGAATGGATGCGCACAGACAAACTGTGCTTTCCGGGGACAAAAGTCGGGATTTCCCTTGTCATATCTGCAGCACTGTTTCTGATCTTTGCTCCTTCTGTGATCGTACAGAGAGTGATGGCGAAAAAGAGAGCAGATATCCGCAGGATCAGCAGGGAACGTGCGTATCTGGAGGAAAAGAAATTTCATCTGGCACTCGAACGCAGAAGACGAAAAAATGCAGATGAATCAGAGCAAGATCCGGAACATACAGCAGATTCGAAGAAAAACAAAGAGAACCCGCAGGAGATGGAAACGCAGGAGCGAAATACGGAAGCAGATAAGAAACCGGATACTGAGATTTCCACAGAGAAGATTTCAGATAAACTGGGTATTTCATATCAGCAAGATACTTCAGATAAACAGGGTACTTCAGATAGGCGGGATGTCCGGGCTTTTGCACAGAACACGTCAGAAAAATCAAATATTTCCGGAGAACTGAACAACCGGAAAAAGAAAAGAAGATAAAATAAGTGGTGGGACATCCCAAAAGTTAAAAACATAACAATGAGATTATCCCTGAAAGAAAGAGAAAATGGGTCGAAAGTGGTTTTTCGACCCATTTTTCTGTGCAAAATTGAATATGAATCCCCAAAAACGGGCAGATTTTAAAAGGCATTCAAAAGTTTCAAATTTGAAAAATATTGGTTTGGCACTTGTTTTTTCATCCTAAATAGTTTAGAATAACTACATAAGTGGTAGAAAGTGGTGAATAGTGGTGGCAAATGGGGGAACAATGGCAGAGAATACCATTACCACCCAGGAAGCCTGAAGGGGAGATTCGGACTTCATGAGAGTAGGTGAGTAAGATGTTCATGGGAGAGTACAACCATACGATCGACGCGAAGGGGCGCCTGATCATTCCTTCGAAATTCAGGGAACTCTTAGGGGAAGAATTCGTTCTGACAAGAGGGCTTGATGGTTGCCTTTTCATTTATCCGATGGATGAATGGGAGATTTTTGAACAGAAACTCAGAGCTTTACCACTTACAAATAAAAATGCTAGAACCTTCTCACGATTCTTTGTAGCCGGAGCTGCCACATGTGAACTGGACAGGCAGGGGCGGATTCTTGTACCGCAGACACTGCGTGAGTTTGCCGGCCTGGAAAAGGATGTTGTTCTGACAGGTAACCTGAACAGAATTGAAGTCTGGAGCAAAGAAAAGTGGAGCGAGAATTGTAACTTTGACGATATGGACAGCATTGCGGAGAGCATGCAGGACATGGGAATTGTTATCTGATCTGACAGTGAAACAGATATCTGTATCTGCGGAAACTATGATCGTTAAAGATTCTCGCAGGGAAAATCCAGACAGGAGACGGATATGGAATTTAAACACAAATCTGTATTGCTGGAAGATACCATTGAAGGCTTAAATATAAAGCCGGACGGAATCTACGTGGATGGCACTTTAGGAGGTGCAGGACATGCCCGTGAGGTATGTAAGAAACTTTCTGCCAAGGGGAGATTTATTGGCATAGATCAAGACCAGGATGCGATAATTGCTGCGAGTGAGAGGTTAG
>ENA-USUG01000400-USUG01000400.1-human-gut-metagenome-genome-assembly--contig:-NODE-400-length-72584-cov-7.483636_pt1 | contig 72584 bp, 64 predicted proteins | sample MGYA00250059_ERZ773394 | MGnify/ENA primary metagenome ERZ773394 (study PRJEB29103, sample SAMN06111957) | human gut metagenome | biome: human gut; feature: ankylosing spondylitis patient; material... | reverse complement strand
TCAGCAGCTGCATCCTTAAACTGAGCTACAGCTTTAGCATACATTTCAGGATCCCTATCTTTCAGATTGCTCAAACGGTTTCTGACAAAAGGAACACAACAAACAAAGAAAAAGGGATTCTCATGAATAGCCTTTCTTCTAAAGTAAAGAAACAAAGTAACCCTGCGAGAAAAGTACCTCTGCAAAATGTATCAGCAGGGAACATACCGACTTTTTACGGTACTCTTCTATATACTTCTCCTTGGGGAAGCAATCCCAATAATAAAAAATACGGAGTATATTCTTTTAATGTTACCGATAATGGTTTCAACTCGTCCCCTCTCATTTTAAACGATGATTTCCGGGATATGTACGCAGGGATGTACCTGGATGGGAAATATTATACATTGGCCAATCGCCCCGAAACAAGCACGGAACTCCCCTATGTTCTTTATACAACTTACAATACTTCTGACTGGACGATTGCCAATCAAAAGAAATTGCCCTATACCTCAATAGCTCTCGATATGACCTATGATCCGATAGGCAAACAATTCTATGTTCTTTCTTTAGATTTAAACAATAATCAAGTCTTAGCAACTTTTGATGTAGCCACCGGAGACATGGCTAAGATAGATATTATTAAACCGATGATTGTTCTTGCCGCCAATACGGATGGAAAACTCTATGGAATAGGAACTGACAGTAATTTCTATAGTCTGGATAAAAGTACCGGAAAAGAAACCCTTATCGGCCCAACTGATACAAGATCCCTATCAAATTATCATTTTGTACAATCTGCAACATTCGACTATTCAACCGGTAGACTATATTGGGTAGCATGTTTCGATGATCAATCTTCTTCCTTATATGAAATAGACTTGACTTCCGGAAAAGCATTATTAATCCAAAACCTACCAACAGACGATCAAATCACCGGATTATATATATTAGGAGATATTCCCGATGCCACAGCTCCTTTTGCTGTGTCTAACCTACAATTCAATTTCACCACATTAGGAAGCACAGAAGGAAATATATCCTTTAAGGCCCCTACTACCAATTTTTCAGGAGAAGCGTTGTCAGGAAACATGGATATAACAATCACGCAAGATGAGGAAATCATAAAAACACTCACCGGCATTGCTCCGGGTGCTGATTATGAAAGCGAAAAAATAACAATTCCGGCAGGATTACATACTATTAATGTCACCCCGTCCAATGAAAACGGTAAAGGTCCGGTCAGCACAATCAGAATATGGTCAGGACCGGATGTTCCTGCTGCGGTAAATAATTTGAAAGCTATAAAAGCTGAAGACGGAGGTGCTATCTTAACATGGGAAACTCCAACCAAAGGCGCACATGACGGTCTGCTTAACAGCAATTCTATAACCTACAAGATTATACGTAACCCTGACAATTACACTGTAATTGAGAATCTCACGACAAACACTTACACTGATTATGTAACCAGTGAGCTCGGTTATTTCACATATACCGTCATTCCCGTATCTGATGGAGGTGAAGGAATTGCATCTACTTCCGAAACATTAATGTTGGGTAAAGCATTCGATGTTCCTTATACAGCTGACTTCACCAAACAAGAAGACTGTCATTTATGGACTATCATTGACAATAATAAAGATGGAAAAACATGGTTTTATAATGAGAATAGAGGTCATGTTAGTTCTGACTACAATGGTATATTAAGCAATGATGACTGGTTCATTTCACCGGCAATACAACTCTCCTCCGAAAAAGTGTACAAATTAGAATACGAAGCAGCAGCGGGACTTAGTTCATGTCCGCAAAACTTTAAAGTTACTATAGGTAAAAGTCCTAATCCGGATTCGCAGGTCACAATTTTGGATACGCATGAGAATTTTAAAGATAATGTAAGTAAAGCATATGAAGTTATATTTTCTATTCCTGATGATGGTATCTATTATATAAGTTTTCAGGATTATAGTACAGTCAATCAATTTGCGGTTTATCTTTTCTCATTTAAGCTAACAGCATTAACCAGCTCCGGAGCTCCCGGAAAGATTGAGGATTTAACAATAACTCCCGACAAACAAGGAGCTTTATCGGCTCTTATATCTTTTACAACTCCTTCATTAACCTATTCCGGACAAACATTGACAGCTATTAATACTGTTAGTATATACAGAAACGGAGAACAGGCACACACGATCCAAAATCCCAACCCGGGAAAACAGTACTCTTGGACGGATGAGCATGCAATAGCCGGAAATTGTTCGTACAGGATATTTGCATCCAATGATAAAGGAGATGGTATGGATGTTGAACAATCAGCTTTCATAGGTCTTGATACCCCGAAAGCCATAGAATCTGTAACACTTAAAAAAGAGAATAATAAAGCTGTTATCTCTTGGGAACCTGTTACCGAAGGTATAAATAATGGCTACTTAGGAGATATCCATTACCAAATAGAGAGAAGCGATAATGTAATAGTAGCAGATAATATTTCGATAACAAACTATACAGATGATGTAATCAGCAGCATTTCTAGCGGACAAAAACTTATTTTCTACAAAGTAACACCTATAAATGCAAACGATATAGCAGGCCAACCAACTACATCAAATGAGATTGCTTTTGGTTTCCATTATACCGTACCGTTTGCAGAATCATTTGCTGGTAGTAAGCAACAAAACGAACCGTGGATTATTGAGAATACATCTAAAAACGGAATATGGTCCATTCAGTTACAGGGCTACAACCCCACAGCCATACCACAAGACAATGACGGAGGATTAGCTTCATTTAATGGTTATATGACAAACGGAGGTATGAGTCGTTTGATTTCTCCAAGTATCACATTAAAGGATAGTAAAAACCCCACTCTGCAATTCTATCTATATCATAATTACGATGGAGAGAACAAGGGCGACGATAGGGTACAAATCGAGGTAGCTGTAAACGGTGGTGACTTTACAGAAATAGAAGGGGCACTGTTTAAACGTGAAAGTCAAGAACTTGAAGGCTGGAGAATGTATGAAGTGCCATTAGTTACTTATCAGGATGCCGAATTTATTAATCTTTCATTCAAAGGTATTGGAGGTTACGGTCAAAATCTACATATAGATAATATACGTATCGTAGAGTCTTATACTTATGACCTGGAAATGACCGATCTATCCGGTCCATCAACGATAGAAGCCGGAAAAAGTAAAGAAATGGTTGTTACAATCTTAAATAAAGGAGCAGAAGCGACAAGTGAGTATACAGTAGAACTCTATAGAGATGGCAGTTTGTTCGAGAGCAAAGCCGGAACTTCAATAGCAGCAGGAGCTACTTCTGAATTTAAATTCATGTTAGCCACTACATTGGACGATGCCAACACATCTTCCATATTTACAGCTAAAATAATTTATTCTAAAGATGAAGTACCAGAAAACAATGATTCCAAAGAATGGAATGTACAAATAACAGAGCCTATCTATCCTAAAATAACCGAGCTTCAAGGAATTGCCGATAACAATAAAATCACACTATCCTGGACAGCACCGGAAACAGGTGGTATAAGCATTGCTGAAGCTATTACAGATGACTTTGAAAGTTATCCGACCTTTGCCATCGACAACATCGGACAATGGTTAATGTATGATGGTGATAAAAAGACTACTTATGGTATAAGTGGGGTCGATTATGATCACAAAAATGATCCAAAAGCTTTCCAAGTAATAAACTTCGATGAATTTATGTATGAAGATGAAGATGCTGAAAAAGCATGGGCACCTCATAGCGGAGTACAACACTTAATCTGTTTTGACGCTAAAGAGTCTACTAATGACGACTGGTTAATATCACCGGAATTAAGCAAGAACGAACAAACCGTCACATTCTTTGCCAAGACTGCTGTTTCCAAATACGGAAAAGAACGTTTTGAATTCTGGAGTTCAATTTCCGGTACTGAGATCACTGATTTCACGAAATTGAATGAAGGGGATTATATTGAAGCTCCGGATTCATGGACTAAATATTCATTTACTGTCCCTGCCGGAACCAAATACTTTGCAATACGATGCGTTTCAAACGATTCATATGCATTCTGTGTTGACGATGTTACTTACGAGCCATTAGCCGGTGAAACGAATTATGAAGTATCAGGTTATAACATCTATCGTGACGGAAAGAAAATAAATTCCGACCTTATAAAAGAAACGACCTATACTGACAATGGATTAGAGGACGGTACATATTCTTATAAAGTAACTGCCGTCTATCCGGAAGGAGAGTCGTATTATTCCGATGCTGTTGAAGTAACAGCCAAAGCATCCGGTATTGAAAGCATTACTGCACAATATCAGGTTTATGCTCAATCCAACAGCATTATTATAAAAGGAATCGGGAACAAAAACATAGCAGTCTGCAATGTCGATGGCTATGTACTATACAAACAATCAAACAGTGACGAAAATATCGAAATACCAGTACAACAAGGTATTTATATTGTCACTATTGGGGAAGAAGTTTACAAAGTTTTTGTAAAATAACTTAGACCTTATCCATTAGGGAGCTATAACTACCGTGAAGGTGAAGTTCGTTTCACTTTCACGGTAGTTTCATATTATTTTCTCAACATTTCTAATAAACCGCCGCACGTATCTTCAAGTATATCCAATACGTTCTCAAAGCCGGAATCTCCTCCATAATAAGGATCTGGGACATAGTCTACAACCTTTTTTACCGAGAAATCACACATACGATATATTTTCTTTTCTTCTTCCGGTGAGGGAGCCAGTTCGCGAAGATCATCTATATTACGATCATCCATACCGATAATCATATCAAAATCATAAAAGTCCTCTGTACGCACAGGACGAGAACGATGCACCAAATTGTAACCGCGACGAGCCGCGTGCATACGCATTCTTGCATCCGGCAGTTCTCCCTGATGATAACTCAGAATTCCCGCAGAATCGACTTTTACTTCATTTTCCATCCCTGCCTGCTCCAACAAACGAAGCATAATCCCTTCGGCAGATGACGAACGACAAATATTTCCGAGACAAACAAAAAGAATCTTCTTCATACCTATTATTATTCCAAGAATGTACGAAACAAATCAATCTGTGTATTAACAATCAAACTTTCCGGAAAGTCCGTTTCCACCAACAGTTCATACAGAAACTCATAATTGGCAATATCAAACGAAATATGCGCATCACTTCCCAATATAACAGGCATCTCATATTTCTTGCACAACCGTAATAACTGTATATTATTATCACGGGCCGAGCCTTTATGACGAGCCGGTTTTAGCGAACTATTGTTTATTTCCAACAAGGTGTGATTTTCCTTTGCTGCTAATACGATAGGTTCAAAATGAAGCGGGACAGTACCATCGCTCGGATGACTGATTATCTGTATCGCCGGATTACGGACAGCCCCGACAATAGCTTGGGTATTCTCATCTATTGTTCCGGACTGATAGCACAAAGAATGAATTCCTGCTATACGAAGATCAAGCATAGAAAAATATTCTTCCGGCATATCAACATTCCCTTTATAATCTATGATGTTCATTTCTGCCCCAAGCAACAATTCCACACCATACATATTTCGAGGGACAACATGTAAATTACGAAAATAAATCAACTCACACGTGCCCGGAATACCCGGTGAATGTTCTGTTATACCAAGTATTTTCAAACCTTTATCCGCAGCAGTACGTACCATTTCCTGCAGCGTACTGAAAGCATGACCGCTAGCTATCGTATGCGTATGTACATCCAACAATATATCCATATTTATTTTTAATCCGCTACAACAATTTTAAATACAGCAAATGATTTTCTATCGTCCAATTTAACGAAATAAACACTACTGAAAGGCAAAGGTATAGTCATTGGAATTACTTCTTCCCGACTCAAAAGAACCTTTCCTGAAATATCTGTTATAGTCACATTTGTATAAGTTCCTGTTGCACCTTCTATTATCAATTGATTTCCAATCACTTTAACAGAAGGAGAAGATTCGTCTTTTCTCACTGTCTCAATACCAACTAAAGGTTTCTGAAGAAACGCATCCATTATACTATAATTCTCACGATACCAATTCTTCATAAATTCAGCTTCTTCATCAATATTCGTACACTTTTCCGGCCAAAGATTAAGTTCTCTTGAGAAAGCTCCGGATGAAACAAATAAATCTTTATAGTTATCAATTCTCTCTTCAATTGTAGATATCGACAGCTGATTCTGTTTTAATTCTTCCCAGCAAGCTTTCAAACGTTCTTCAAAGTTACAAGGTTTTTCTTCAAATAAACGTTCAAATAATACATTAGAGAAAGGTACTTCACCTGTAAAAGCATATTTATTCAGATAACTACCATCGTAAGTACGCCCAAAAGTCGAATCCAAATCCCATGGTGTTATAAAGAATCGCTCTGCTTTCTGCACATTATAGACGCTAAGAAACATATTCTTTACCGGATTATCTACAGCATACATTGCATTCAGGAATAAAATATAATCAATAATATTGTCCAGACAAACATGATTTTCCAGTTCTTCTGCAAAGTAGGCTTTATCTTTATTATAAATCGGAGAAACAAAATCAATAAAATGCTGGAGGTATTCCCAACCGGCAAGACCTTCCTCACCCGGATATTCCGACTCCAGACCACTCCATGTCACCCCATCTATCGGTTCATCTTTATCATAGACTCCACTGCCCAAAGGAGTTGCCCAAGTATTCGATTTATAAGACACTCCTTTAAAGCCATCTTTGTATTTTTTCAGCTTCAATTGTTTCCGGTCTATCTTTTCAGTAAAACAATATAAACCATTATACTTTCCATTCAAAAATACTTCTACAAAATACCCTCGAGTACCATTGTGTGCTTCCGGTTCATCTTTTATATGCGGCACATTATTAAATGAATTCCAGATATCAGTACAAAGACGGTTTCTCATCCGAGCATGATCAATATACATCGCATCCAAAATCCAGTCTCCGTCCTCTCTTAAACCCAACAAAGAAGCATCGACTTCTTCTCCTTGTTCATCCTGTAATTCTATAGAATATGACTTTTTAGGATAAGTGCTCGAAGATGCGCCACGAACTTTAATACCGGCCTTATGTGTAAATAACGCTTCATTAGTTGAAGTACGCTTTAAAGGATCTATCAAAACAAATCCGCAATCTGTTCGTTTGTCTTTTATTATCTCCGCTCCTTTCGCATCAAGACAAACAATCGGCAAAGTAGTTATCATCAAATGATAGGCAACTTCATTATCGGTAAAAAGGACTTTCAATTCATAACTCTTTTTACGCCCTATATCTTCCAAAGAATACTCAGAACCTTGAGCACAAAGTTGATCTTCAATATAAAATCCTGTAACGTCACTTCCTTCATAAGATACTGTTACTTTCAGGTTTTGTATATCCTGAGGTACGGAATAGTACAAATCAGTCGTATTCCCATCCTGAATACAAGAAACACCGTTCAACTTCAACGTAAAAACATTCTGGGCATACGTAGAAACTCCACTAAGAGAGAAAAGCCCCAACAGCAATAAATAAAAGAATTGTTTGTGTCTCATTTTACATCTTATTTAAATTAATATTTTACATCGGATCCACATCATAATAAACTATCAGCGAGCGAAACCGTTCATCCTCCACCATCTCCCGTTGTACACGAAGTAACTGGTCGCGTACTTTTTTCATAGAAGCATTGGCCTCGATCTTTATTACAATCTTCTTTATATAAAGAGTTTGAACACGAGCTACCGGCGGATTGTCCGGTCCCAATATACGATTACCGAATACGGCACGGAGTTTCTCCGCCATCGTCCTCGCCATCAAACCTAATAAATCTTCTTTCCTGTTTTTTAAATAAACATAAATCAAACGGTAATAAGGCGGATACTTAAATAATTGACGTTCGGCCAGCTGTGATTCATACATAGTCTGATAATCATTTTGTATCACTTGATGTATGATAGGATGCTCTATCGACTTGGTTTGCAATACAACCAGCCCGCGCTTATTCTTTCTTCCCGCACGCCCTGCCACTTGTGCCATTAATTGAAAAGCCCGTTCATAAGAACGAAAATCCGGATAATTGAGCATTGTATCGGCATTCAGAATACCAACGACACTTACATGGTCAAAATCCAACCCTTTGGATACCATCTGCGTACCGATAAGAATATCTGTTTTTCCTCCTTCAAAATCCGCAATAATACGCTCATAAGCCGCACGGGTACGTGTTGTATCCAAATCCATACGGGCAACGGTAGCCTCCGGAAAGATGAGTTTAATATCATCTTCCACCTTCTCCGTACCGAAGCCACGGTTCATCATCTCCACTCCTCCACATGCCGGACATGATTTCGGCACTTGATAGGTATAACCGCAATAATGGCAAGTGAGTTGATTAATCCCCTTGTGATACGTGAGACTCACATCGCAATTCTTACAACGGGGCACCCATCCGCAAGTACGGCACTCTATCATCGGAGCAAAACCACGACGGTTCTGAAACAATATAATCTGCTCCTTATTCTCTAAAGCTACGCGTATCTTTTCCAGCAGCATGGGAGAAAACTGACCGGACATACGCTTCTTTCTTGCCAATTCCTTAATATCTACCGGCATAATCTCCGGTAATTGTATATCTTTATAACGCTCCGCTAATTCTACAAATCCGTATTTCCCACTAACCGCGTTATAATAAGTCTCTATTGACGGTGTCGCCGTTCCCAACAAGGTTTTAGCACCATACATGGAAGCCAGTATGATGGCGGCATTCCTTGCATGATAACGTGGAGCCGGATCTTGCTGCTTATACGTATTCTCATGTTCCTCATCCACTATCACAAGACCAAGATGCTCAAACGGAAGAAAAACAGAAGATCGTACACCCAAAATAACTTGATATCCATTACCGCCCAACTGTTTACGCCATATTTCAACCCGCTCGGCGTCGGAAAATTTAGAGTGATAGATGCCAAGTTTATCACCGAATACCCGTTGTAAACGTTCGGTAATCTGTGTCGTCAAAGCTATTTCCGGCAATAGATACAATACTTGTTTGCCTGAATCTATAACCTTTTGAATCAGATGAATATAAATTTCCGTTTTACCACTTGAGGTAACTCCGTGAAGTAAACAAACGTTCTTCTCCTCGAAACTGGCAAGAATAGCGTCAAACGCCTGCTGTTGAGAAGTATTAAGTGCATTTATTTCCGAGACATTTGCTTGCTGCCTGTTTAAACGTCCGATTTCATGGTAATAAACTTCAAAAACATTTTTATCAACCAATCCGTTGAATATAGCAGGTGAAGCTGTAGCTTTAGCCAGCAAATCCTTTTTTGAAACTTCTTTCAAAGGCGTCTTTCCCATAAATCCGGAAAGTTCCACATACTTCATCAGCAACGCCAACTGTTTGGGAGCACGAGACAGCTCATCGAAAAGCTCCCTTAAACGTTCCTCCACGGAAGCCTCAGCAGTAAGCCGCACACGTACTTCCGTCTTTGGCTTATAATTACGCTTTAACTCTTCCTTTATGAAAAGGGCTTCTTTGTCCAATAGGGATTTGATTACGGACAACACATTTTTCACCCCGCTCTCTTTCTCCAATTGCGTGACACATTGCTCCGGCTCTTTAGACAATAAGTCCAAGATTAACTGCTCTTTCTCCGGTAACGGAGCATTTGCTTCAAAATCGGGATTATAAACAACTATCGTTTCACTCTCCAACTTCAGCCCTGAAGGAAGAGCCGCTTTATAAACATCTCCGTTCGTGCAGAGATAGTACTCCGACAACCAACTCCAAAAACGAAACTGTATGGGAAGAAGTATAGGTTCGGCGTCAAGCAACTCCGTTATATCTTTTGTTTCATAAGCCTCCGGAGCAGAAAAATGCACATTGGCTACTATTGCCGTATAAAACTTCTTACGCCCGAAAGACACAACGACACGGCAACCTATCTTCACTTTCTCCGCCATCTCATCAGGCAAAGAATAAGTGTAATAGTTAGCTAAAGGAAGTGGCAATATGACGTCTACGTATTTCTTCACGGCTTCATCATGTTAAACTCCGACAAAGATACAACAAACATCGGCATGATTAAATCTTTTCTCCCTTTAAATTGAATCGTTTCACCATGCTCATCCTGTCGTTTGAGCAAGGGAAACCTGTCGTTCAGGCATGGTGAAACGCAAGGATGTCCATAGGTGAACGATTCAAAGATACAGAAGTTATTCCATACTTAATATAAAAGGGACGTATCCGCAATGGACACGTCCCTTTCAAACAAAGTTTTATTCCTATTAGAACATATAGGCAAGAGAAACCTGCCACATCTTATTCTTTTTCTTAAATACATCACCGGTTAAGATAGTATCTAAATTCTTATCGCTAACCGTCGCTTTATTAGAGTTGCCTAAAGGAATGTTGTAATTTACAGCAATCTGCAGGCAATTAATTAATTTAGCACCGAGACCTACATTGATACCAATGTCTGCTTTCTTTGCAGTACTTTTCACTCCACTACCGATTGTTTCTCCTGCCAAATCGGCAATTCCTTTGAACACATCGTCCGATTTCAAATTAAACGAAAAGTCCGGTCCGGCTGTTACAAAGACACTCGCCATATCACCCATACCTATGGAGTATTTTAAATTGATAGGAATATCTATGGCATGCTGGCGGCTGGTCTTACTTGCCGTAGCCTCTCTCGGATCATCCGGCGTATATTCTATTTTAGCGGACTTCTGAGAATATAATAAGGAAGCATCAAATCCCAATCCACCGATAGGAAGTGTGAAATCAAGCATCGGACCGAAAAAATAACCGGCCTTATTTTCTGCTTTAAAGTTCTCTTTCAAGCCTGAGAAATCAGCTTTATTTAAATTCAATCCGGCTTTAACACCCCATCTTAATTGGGCCTGTGAAGGAAGGGCCATACACAAACATACAGCTACCAACAAAGCACTAATAATCTTCTTCATAAGTTCATTTGTTTTAGTATTCATAGGCAAAGATATGTAATTTCTTATTAACACCCTAAAGATTAGGCATAAAAAGTAATTACCCGGCTCTACCGCATATTCGCCTTTCTATAAAGAAATAACAATAAAACAGCTTAATTGTTTCTCTGTTCAGGATGACAAATTCTGTTCATGATAGGCATCAACCGCCTTTTTTACCGAGCCATACAGCAGCAATAGCCGTTTAGCCTGTTCATATTCTATTCCTAATTCTTCAGCCACCATACGGGTTCCCCTATCCACCAGTTTTTGATTGGACAACTGCATATTGACCATTCTATTCCCTTTCACACGTCCCAACTGAATCATGGTAGAAGTCGTTATCATATTTAGAATCATCTTCTGCCCTGTTCCCGATTTCATTCTCGAACTTCCCGTTACAAACTCCGGTCCGACAATCATTTCTATCGCAATATCCGCTTCTTTTGATATAGGCGCTTCGGGATTACTGGAGATAGAAGCGGTCAAAATACCGTTTTCCCGAGCCTTTCTCAATGCACCGATCACATAAGGAGTCGTACCGGAAGCTGCGATACCGACAACTGTATCTTTCACATTAATAGCATGTTCTTTTAATTCTTCCCAACCTCTCTCCATGTCATCCTCTGCATTTTCTACCGGGCAACGCAATGCACGCTCTCCTCCGGCTATCAAACCAATAACCAAAGTAGGAGGCATACCGAAAGTTGGCGGAATTTCCGAAGCATCCAGCACACCAAGGCGACCGCTCGTTCCCGCACCCATATAGAAAAGACGCCCGCCCTGTTTCATTCGCTTTACAACTTCCGTCACCAGCTTTTCTATTTGCGGAATCGCTTTCTGCACCGCATCCGCCACTTTATGGTCTTCTTCATTTATATCTTCAAGAAGTTCACGAATCGGCTTCTTCTCCAAATCATTATATAACGACGGTTGTTCTGTTATTTTTATAAAAGCCATTTTAGTTACTGATTCTTTTTAGTATGATAATTTATTAATCCCTCCATAGGACTTTTCACGATACTCCCAAGCTCTATTCCCATTTCAAAAGCTGCTTCACGCAAAATATCCTGATAATAATACGCCACAGACCCAACCATACGTATGGGATAATGACGATAATCATATTGCATCACATTCCGTTTGAAGAAAGCTTTAAAGCTATTTAGTACCAACGAACGAACTTCCGGTTCACTGAGGTTGGCCGCAATAAAAGGCGAAAAGCTTGCTAAGAAACGATTCGGAAAAGGTTGTTTATAAACCCTATCCATAATCTCAGCTCTCGTAAGACCGGATTGCTCAAAGAACTTTTCCTGCAATGTTGCCGGCAGTTGATTCTTTAAACAGTCTCCGATAAATAGTTTACCCAATACAGCCGCACTTCCTTCGTCACCAAGAATAAAACCTAAAGGAGATACATTACTTGTAATTTCATTCCCGTCATAAAAGCAAGAGTTAGAACCGGTTCCCATAATACAAGCGATTCCGGCTTCTTTACCGTAAAGTGCACGAGCCGCCGCAAGCAGGTCACTACCTATTTCTACCGGCACATCTATATGCCGGGCTATTGCCGTACTGACAATCCGGTTCTTTTCAGGGAAAGCACAGCCTGCACCATAGAAGTAAACCGCATCAATCACACTCCGCTCCAACTTCGGCATCAGGTTACTCGCAATTTCTTCGCTAATCTCATCGGTCGTTTGAAAGAAAGGGTTCGTACCCTTCGTACAAACGTGTAACACCGGCTTCCCATCAGTTACCAAACACCAATCCGTTTTAGTAGAACCGCTATCTGCCAACAATATCATATCTTTATATCTATTATTCATGCTTTTTCTTCTATCTCTTGTTTTCCATAATCCGGATCGATCTTAATAAACGAACATACGGCAATGGTCGCTGCACAACACAGCATTACCCAAATAAAGAAATTCTCATAACCAATATGTTCTTGCAGCCATCCGGCAGCCATACCCGGCAGCATCATACCCAAAGCCATAAATGCCGTGCAGATAGCATAATGTGCTGTTTTATGTTCGCCATCCGAATAATAAATCAAATAAAGCATATAAGCAGTAAATCCGAAACCATAGCCAAACTGTTCAATGAACACACACAAATTTATGACGATTAAACTCTGAGGCTGCGCATATCCCAAATAGACGAAAGTAAGACAAGTCAGCGAAAGGCTCCAAGCCATCGGCCAAAGCCATTTTCTCAGTCCGCCTTTAGCAGCACAAATACCACCGATAATGCCGCCGACCGTCAATCCTATAATGCCAATCGTACCATATACCCATCCCACTTGTTCCGTTGTAAGCCCCAAACCTCCTTTATCCAAAGGATCAAGTAAAAAAGGATTTATCAATTTTACCAATTGAGCCTCAGGGAAACGATAAAACAACATAAACAAAATAGCAATACCTGCCTGTTTCTTCTTGAAAAAAGAAGCAAAGGTGTGGAAGAACTCCCGAAAAATATCCGAGACATTAGTTACACCACCTGCAACAGGCCTGTCCGACGCAGGTTTAGGCAGAATAAACTTATGGTACAAGCTAAATCCTATAAATAAGCCCGCCAATATAAAAAATGTAATAGACCATGCAAAAGATACTTTTCCCGTCCACCGTTCCAAAGAACCGGCCAATATAACCAATAACCCTTGTCCGGCAATTGTTGCTATACGATAGAATGTACTACGGATGCCGACATATAAAGACTGGTCGTGCACATTCAAAGCCAACATATAAAAACCATCTGCCGCTATATCATGGGTTGCCGAACTAAAAGCTACCAACCAAAAGATTGCCAAAGTCAACTGAAAGAAATAATCCATCGGGATGGTAAAAGCAATGCCTGCCAATCCTGCCCCGACCAACAGTTGCATGGTTACCACCCACCAACGCTTTGTTCTCAATAAATCAATAAAAGGACTCCAAAAAGGTTTAATTACCCACGGCAAATATAACCAGCTTGTATATAAAGCAATATCCGTGTTAGATATACCCAAGCGTTTATACATGATTACAGAGATAGTCATGACCGCTACATAAGGCAATCCCTGCGCAAAATACAAAGTAGGAATCCATGCCCACGGAGATACTTTTTTGTCTTTCATCATACTTTTTCAATATAGTTTATTAACCATCGCTCCAATATAATAGTGCAACAATATCTCGTTGTAATTATAACCTTGCTCACCCATCACAGCCGCACCGATCTGGCAAAGTCCGACACCATGCCCCCAGCCTGCACCATAGAAAATAAACTGATCGCCTTTTCTCTCTATTACAAAAGCCGAGCTATATAAATGAGATGTTGACAATATACGTCTTATCTCCAACTCCTTTCCGATAGTCAGTGTCCTCTTACTACCAACGATCTTCAGACGGACAAGTCTTCCTGATACTCCACGTTCTACCGGAATCAACTCTTCTACCGTTCCAAAATCAATGCCTGAACGCCGGTTAATCAGTTCGGACAATTCATCTTGCGTATATACAACCTTCCAACGATAGAAATTTATGGTTTCCTGATCATAATTATTTAAAACCTGACGCAATATACGCTGATCCGTCGTATTACAGAAACTATCCGGAATACTTTTTATCCATTTCTCTGCTTCCGTTTCAAGACGAAGATCCGGTAGCTCTGTACACTTCTTACTATCTCTTTGTCTGGACAAATAAGGATGTTTCTTGTCTTCCCAACAATATTGGAACTCTTCGAAGGCCCCTCCGCAGCATTTAGAGAAACGTGCATCGCAAATTTCACCTTCATACATCAATACCTCCCCTGCCGTTTCCGTCACAGCTTGTGTTACCGTAGGTCTGGAAGCACGTGTTATGCCCTGATACCGTTGGCAATGATCATCCGCACAAACATCAAAAAGCAAATGATCGTCCGTATCATACCATTTTATCAGTTGGGAATCCTGAATAGCGAACTGAGGTTTCTCCGATTTACCGACCAATACTCCATTGACAGATTTCAGCTTATTCATTAACCAGCTTCTGGATATAACGGCATGAGCTTTAAGTAACTCCAAAGAAGCAGAGGCACTCATCTCGGAAGAAATAACACTTATCAGATACGTCTCAAGCGGAACAAGATTGATTACTAACAACTTCCCATTTTCCACTATAAACTTCAGAGCACCCTGAAACGATTGGTTCTCTCTTCGCTCCCAATGAAAACCTATACCGATACTCACTTCATACAACTCGAAAAAGCTCTCCGTAAACCCGGATGGTTCAAATAAAAGTTCAGAATAATATTTGTCTTTCCATTTTATGCCTTCCGAAGAATAAGTAACCAATTGCTCACCTGTGAAACAAGCTTCTCCAAACAAATAATCACCATGGAAGCAAAAACGAATCTCTTGTCCGGACATGATACCTACACGTACTTTCGGCTCTTTCATAATTCTCTCTTTAAACGCATAGACAGTTTATCCATATCATTAAGTCTCACCTCCCGAAAAACGGTGCTAACATCCTCTTTTGTTATCTTCTCAAAATCTTTCTCCAAAGGGATAATCAATACCCCTCCCATATCCACTGCACCCGGACTGAGCAATAAATTTCCGTCTCCTTCTATCGAATAACAAGCCGGGCGATGTTTCTCACGCAAAAACAAACAAACGATCCATTTATCCTCTTCACGCCAAGTCAACACATTAAACATCGGTTCCTCTTCGCCTGCCTTTACTTCCAGCATTTCATAGACACTCTTAAACAATTCCGCTGCATCTGTTTTATGTTCCGATTCTATTATCAGCACACTCCGAAGATAATTCTTCAATGTATAAAGTTTTAAGCCTGTACGCTCCCAAAGCAACTCTTTATCTATGGACTTCCATTCTTTTTCTATCGGAAGAAAACCTTTATTGCCTGCTTGAAAGTGAGCATGATCCGGTGCCGAAGCACCACACCTCGGACCATTATAAAAGATTACATACTTATCTAATGCCGTTGCCATATCAAGCATATCCTCAAAACGAGTGGAAAGGGATTGTGGCAGATGCTTCAACAAAGGTATCGTAAAATGTTCCGGAAATATAGGAAAGGGATTAACTAATACCTGATAATCATCTCCAAAAGGCAATCCTCTTTGTTCCTCAGGCAGATTAGCAGGACATAGAAAGCATTTCCGTTCCTTCAGAGACTTATTATCTGTTTTTGCTGCCGATGAAACAAGACGTGCTGGATTAAACTGAAGATGAATCTCAAAATCGTCATATTGAAATCGCTTAGTTTTAATTCTCCCCAATGCAAGATAATTTTCTCGCGCCAGTTGCCAATTTTCTAATTGCACTTTAAACAGTTCCTGTACCTGTTCTGATGTTACCAACCTTTTCATTGCTTTTTATTTAATGCGATACGTGCCTGAAGTTCCCAAGTACGGATGCGGTCTTTATAAGTATTATGTGCATTCATCTTCGTCACATCAAGCGAAGCATCCGAATTATCTTCCCAACGCCGACAAAGATATACCACATCATAAACACGTCCTATCCGGTATTCACGTGAGATATTTAATCCTAACGCATAATCTTCTCCATAACTGGTATTAGGTACTTTCACTTCACGCAGCACGGGGGTATAAAAGGCACGGGGAGCACCTAAACCATTAATACGTAGTGCGTTATTTCTCCCATTGTCCGACGTCCATTCCTTATGGTCTATAACACCCGGAGCAATCATATTCATATTAAAATCCGTCATCATGTAAGTACCGACTACCATCGCACAGTTTTGTTCATAAAAAGCATCTACCATGGTTTGCAAGGTATGCTTGTCCTTATACACATCGTCACTATCTAATTGTACGGCAAACTTTCCACACTTCGGATGGTTTACTCCTTCATTCCAGCAACCGCCGATACCCAAATCATAGCGAGAGGGAATAATATGAATCAATCTTTCGTCGGCACTATATTTCCCGATAACCTTGCTCGTTCCATCCGTTGAATGATTATCAATAATAATCAGATTGAACTTAAAATCAGTATCCTGACACAGCACCGAACGAATAGCATCTTCTATGGTACGGATACGGTTACGGACAGGAATGATGACAGATGCTTCATATTCAAACTCTCCTTCATTAAATACCACGTCCTTAAATTCCGGTTTCAAGTATCCGCCAATCCTCTTCAGATGTTCCGTACAAGCACTCTCCATTTCAATTTGTACCTGACGGTTCTTCGGGTCTACATAATCGAATATCTTTTCACCACTCTTACGTGCATCATGTTCTACCTCCGAATAAAGATATTCATTAATATGCACTAACTCACCCAAACAGGAAACACGTAAACGTAAATCATACAGACCTGCAAACCGATAATCTTTATCCATTTCGTCAACGGCTTTTCTCAACAAGTCCGCCCGATACAACAAGACAGAACCAAAGTCAAAATCATCACGCAGACTACCCGGTTGATAATCAATCACCGGACATATAGAGGAGTTACCTTTCACCACTTGATAATGATCCGCATAAAGCATTGCCGCCTGGGTATCATGCGCTATACGTAGCATACGCTCTAAAGCATATTCACCCAATTGCAAAACAGTATATTTGGTATAAACCAGTGAATATTCACTATCCGAATGAGACGCAATTCCTTTCATCGTGCTTGTACCGTTCAAAGAGTCTGCCGGAAGTAACTCACAGCCGTCAACCGATTCAATATGTCGGTCAGACAACAAATAAATCTTATTCACCAAGCCGGTTTCTTGTAGTCCCTTTACAGTTTCGACAACCTGCTCTTTATCTTTAAAAGGAATAAAACAATTGATTATTGCTTTCATCTTATTTGTTCGTTTTACTAGGTTCAGCCAATACGAGCGAAAGGCTCAACAAATATAAAACAAACTTAGCTAAATCAAAAAGAATTATCGACTTACTTACCTAGCCTATCGGTTTACAGGAAATAGCTCTAAATAAAACGTACCATACCTATATATAATCTATATACTATTAACTTATATTTTATACCCCCTACTAAATTTTTGTCGCGGAGCTCATTACCAACACTTTATCTTTCAAAAAGCCTCAAATAAGAAAACTTGTGACATCAATCGCCCTTATGTGTGCTGAAAATTTGTCGCGCTTTTTGCACGACTCATAAAAATGCACTACGTCTTCATACTCGACGCACTACATCTTTCTTACGAATGCACTACGTCTTTCGGCAACTTCGTCAGGGAGAGTCCGGTTAGACATCAAAGAGAAAATTACAATACACAGGGAGAACGCACCTAACAGTCCCGATGCTGAAACAAGAACTATAAGCCTTATTTCTTTCTAATCAGAAGACAGGCTCCGAGATAAGTAAACAAAGCATTAAATATGAGAAGTTCATAGCTGAAAGAATAACCGTTAAACCATTCTTCCGAGTTCTTTTGCAGAATAAAACATAATATCGGAGAAAGAATAGCGACTAACGGAATATAGCGGTCATACACTTGTTTCTTAGTAAAGATGCCAAAAGCAAACAAGCCAAGTATAGGTCCATAGGTATAACTTGCTAAAGTATAAACCGCATCAATAACACTTGTATTGTTCAATAAATTAAAAATCAGGATTGTCACAGCCATTACCACCGACATTCCTATATGCACCAGTTTACGCACTCTAGCCACTCCATTCTCATCTTTCTTCTTGGTCGTTTCCAGGATATCCACGGTAAATGAAGTTGTAAGTGCCGTCAATGCCGATCCCGCGGCAGAATAGGCAGAAGACACCAATCCCAGCACAAAAAGAATGCCGACAATTACAGGCAAATAACCTTGCGTGGCGATCATCGGGAATAGTTCATCGCTCTTTTCCGGCAACTGTATACCTCTCTGTGCAGCATAAAAATACAGAAGTGCGCCTAGCATCAAAAACAGCCCTATTACAAAAAACTGCGAGACAATACTCACAACCATATTCTTCTGCGAGTCTTTAAAGTTCTTACAGCTAAGATTACGTTGCATCATATCCTGATCCAATCCTGTCATAGCTATCATCGTAAAAATACCTGCCATGAACTGTTTGAAGAAAAAGCGCTTATCATTGACATCATCAAAGAAAAACACTCTCATATACCCACTTTCACGAATGGAATGGAACATATCCGCAAAGCCCAAGTCCATATCAGACACGATATAATAAATACAAAGTATAAGGGATGAAACCAGACAAAAGGTTTTCAAGGAATCTGTCCATATCAACGTTTTAACTCCTCCTTTAAAGGTATAAAGCCATACTAATGCTATCGAAAACACGATATTCAGTATAAAAGGAAGATGCAAAGGGGTAAAAACCAGTAATTGCAATACAGCACAAACAAGAAACAGACGAACGGAAGCACCTAGCATTTTGGAGATAAAGAAAAACCAGGCACCCGTTTTATAAGTAGAAGCACCAAAACGACTTTCCAAATATTCGTAGATAGATACCAGATTCATCTTATAGAATAGTGGGGTCAGTAGGAAGGCGATAATAAACTGCCCGGCCATAAAACCCAGCATCATTTGAAGATAAGAGAAGTTACTGGCTCCCACCATGCCGGGGACGGAAACAAAAGTTACTCCAGAGATACTGGAGCCTATCATGGCAAAGGCAACAAGATACCATGCCGACTTTCTATTCCCTACAAAAAAGCCTTGGTTGTCTGCTTTTCTACCCGCAAAATAAGAGATAAGGAAGAGAATAACGAAATAAAAAAAGATTGTAGATAAAACCAATACAGGACTCATAAGTTCATTTTGTTTTTATCTACAATCCGTTAATCATTAAATACCCAAAGGTAAAACCTATTTCCTGAACTATCTTCTTTGGCGTCTCACAGAAACTCTCGGACCGGAAGAAGACGAGGAAGATTTAGAAGCCTTAGAAGATTCTTTCTTTACTTTCTCTTGCTTAGTAGAGGTAGATGAAGCAGCGGCATTATCCGTTCCTTTCTTCTTTGAATTTCTACCCACAGAAGCGACCTTATCCCGGGATTTACCAGTGCTCTCTTTCGCCAAAGCTACGCTATCAACAGGTTCAACAGGCTTAATCCGGGTAGATTCCCACAAGTTATCATTGAACGCTTTCAGCTGCCCTTCTATGCGTTTTTGTTCCTTTACAAGGGCACTGTCCGTAGGGCAATACTGGCTCAATGTCTGATTAAGCATATTGGTTGTCTTATAAATCTCCCCTTTGTACATCCTTGCTGTGAAATAATCATCTACATTCAGGTTCGAAGTATTGTTCAAATCACTGGTCATAACAGGCACTTGGCTCAAATAAGGGCTTATATCATTAAAATCCAACCAAAACATCGGTGATTTAACCTCTTCCGTAGAAAAGTCTCCCGTACGATGAAGCACCGGACAAATAGCAACGACTTTAGCATTCATAGTTGAAGAACGCTGATCGAAATACCAATTCTCTTTTATAAAATAGCTCAATACTTCCGATGAAGGTATATCACTATTATCTATCCGAAGTAAAGTGTCTCTCTTCTCAATCTGTTCTTCATAATAAATATGGAAACGATCCAATAAATCCCTGAAATTAATTCGATTTTCGGCAGTCAGAGACTCAGTACCATCCAATCTGTATTCATACGCCGGGATCTTGCCTTCCGCCATCAACTTAAAGATGAAAGTGAACAAGTTCATTCTATTCCCTATCGGTTCTACAGGAAAATACAATGCCGCATTTTTCTCGTCTTTTAAATTTAGCGTACGATATATTTCACGTTTCCAGATAACCTCTTCAGGCATCGGCACTTGTCCTGTATATTGCGCTTTGGCCCTCACTGAAAGTTCAGGTGCCGATTGCGACTCTTTCTTTTCTTGTTGTGCCCTACGCAATGGCGGCTGTGCCATTATTTGCTGTACAGCAAAAAGAGAACAAAGAAATGTTACTATACAAATAAAGCGTTTCATATCTTGTTATATTTTAATTTACAATTACTTCAAGCGATGTTGGCAATAAACGTTCCACTCCATCAGGTCCTACCGCTTTTACACGAGAAATATAAAAACGTTTACCTCTTGACAGACGGCGGAATAAATCACGTTGACGGTTAGAGAATTTACTTCCGTCTGAAATCTCAGGAACCGCATTTCCCATATTATCAAAAAAGACAGTCTCGAAGCTCAATACATTAAACTTAATGTTCAGTAACCCGTCGTCAATGGCTGCAATAATTCCCTCAGTACCCATTAACTGAGCTTTCGAAAATCCTGTCCCTCCACGATATCTCTGCGGATTGCCCTTGTCATCCTTATATTCTATGAAAGGAGTCGGGTTCGGCAATTGCCTTACACGGAAAGCATATTGTCCCATCACCTGATTTCTACCTTCCAAATTGGCACTAACCGTAATTACCGCATCTTCGCCAACTTTAGACGGATGAGCGATAAATCCCCCTTCAACACTCTTTAATGTTCCATTGCCATTCGATATAGTAGCCTGTATCTTTTGATTCGGCACACCCGGAACGGATATACTTATCGGATTGTCATAACCGGCATAAAGCACATTCATCATCGTAGCCGAGACTGTTGCCGAGGGTTCTACGACAGTATATTTCTGTGAAAAGTCCCTTCTAAGTACGCTCCCATCCCCCTGATTCAACTCCAAATAGCCGGCTAAAGTAAACTCACCTGTGCTGTTGCAAATCGTTTCATAAAGTCCGTTACTCTCCTGAGGTAATTCTTTATCACCTATAAATATAGAAGGACGCTGGGTAGAGTCGACAGCTGCAAGAATGATATTTGCACTGAATTTACCACCACGCACAATATTCTGTGAGTTCGGTATGACATAGGCATTTACCTGATTCACACGCAAATCACCCACATCAATATTCTTCACTAATGTATGAAGCACTTCACCCTCAGCATACCGGATATCATTCTGCAACTTAGTCAACAGTGTAACCGCTGCCGCAACAGGTGTATTCTCAAATATATATTCTTGCCAATTCTTACCCAAAGCGGATGACTTCTTAGGAACCTCCGTACTTAAATTATCGCTGATAATCGTTCTCTGAAGTGAATCCGTTATCATGGACAATATTTCTTTCTTATATTCATTAATACTATTGAAAAGCTTATTACCCTGTCCGGTCCGGGGAGAAAGCATGATATAAGATGCAGCCTCAAGATTTTCCTTGTTGGATATATTCTTCACATCACCTTTTTTACCGTCCGATTCTTTCACTATACGTACTTTAAGTTCATCCACATAGTCATATAAAGAATCAGATATACGCTTAACGTGTTGAGCTTTATCATACCAAGCCTTTACTTTTTCCGGATTCTTCTCCATATAATAAGAAAAGTCATCATATAAAGACTGATTCTGTGTCGTTGAATTCGAGGTAGAACGATTTAAGCTCTCATCTACCAACGAAAAGCCATTAAGCACATCCGAGGAAACATTCAGGGCAAGCATAGCCATTAAGACGATATACATCAAGTTTATCATCTTCTGCCTTGGGGTTTCCGGTCCGTTTGATGTTGCCATTGTTCTTTATTAATTTATATTTTAAACAAATCAGACATTATCTGTCCCGTTTACTTTCATATTTACTGTCATAGCTTCCAGCATACGTGCATATACCTTATTCAGTTCATCGATTTGAGAAGCCATCTTTTTACTTTGTTCATTAATCTCATCCAAAGTTCCTAATTGTGAACTAATGCTACGCAATTGTATTTCATAAATCGCATTGATCCCATTAAGGTTCTTATTCAATATATTTATCTGTTCCGCATCTTGTCCCATAGATTTCGTTTGGTCAACAAAACGGGTCAAAGCATCTGTCATTTCTTTCAATTGATCCAAATAAGCCTTTGTTGCTTCCTCCATTTCCGGACTTACTTCTACTCCCGGAGTTACCGGAGCGACACCGCCCGAACCTATTGATATAAAAGGAACACCACCTGCCATATTACCAGCCCCCGCAGGCATAGTACCTGTCGGTACTGCTCCGGCAGCCTCAGTAGCTTCCGTAACAACATTTGGCTGGGCACCTTGCACTACCGATTGAGGAACTTGGATATTTCCTCCCATTCCACCAATAAAGATGGCACCACCGCCTCCTCCGGTCTGTTGACCTTGCATGCCTTGAGCTTGCATTACGGTACTCATTGAGTCTTCGGATTCGTCAGCTGTTTCATCCTCTTTTTCTTTCTTTCCATAATCTGCACCCGCAATCTTTATATTCGGGAAAACGCTTTCCCACTTATATGATTTGAAAGGTCGGTCAAATGCAGAAATAAAAAACACTAAAACTTCCGTACCCATACCGGCAAATAACATAAAGTTTGCTCCCGGCAAGTGAGTCAGCTTAAACAAAGCACCCAAAATTACGATAGCAGCACCCCAGCTATAGGCATAGTTCAACATAACTTTACCTTGATAGCTCGCAAGAAAATCCTGCAACTTACGGGTCAATCCCCCTTTTTTATCTTTGTCTGTCATATCTTATATATCTTTATTTACCTTTTCTATTGTATCCTATCTGCGTTCTCACACATCTAAAGCCGATATATGAACGTCCCACATTCTGATATTCATAAGTACGGGCATCCGAACGTATGAAAGCAGCAACATCTTTCCAAGAACCTCCCCTTACTGTTTTCTTCTTCATCATATAGGGATCTTCCTTAGCAGCATTATACGTTAAATCGGGATTCATATCACTCATTGATAAAACTCCGGCTTCAGTATAAACCGTTGAAGTCCATTCTGCCACATTACCCGCCATATCATATAAACCATTGGAATTGGGTGAGTATGCTCCGACCCTTGTAGTAATCAAATTACCGTCCTTGGTATAATCACCTTTGTCTGGTTTGAAATTCCCATAAAAACATCCCTTATCAGACTTTGTCTCTTCTTCTTTCCACGGATAAATATTACCGTCAACACCTCTTGCCGCAAACTCCCACTCCACTTCAGAAGGTAAACGATAACGTTGGATAAATCTTGCCGCACCACGTAAGCCTGCCAATAAATAGTTCGTGCGCCATGCACAAAAAGCATTTGCCTGTTCCCAGTTAACGCCGACAACCGGATATCCATTATAACTCGGATGACTAAAATACAACTTCATATAAGGCTCATTATAAGCATTCTGAAAATCATTCACCCAGCAAGTCGTATCCGGATAAATATTTATAATATAACTATTCTGAAAATCATACAGGCTAGATAATGGTCTGGTTACCGTCTGGTTGATAATGCGTCCGTCTTCATCCACATATGCAGTATCTTTTGAAATCATAATGACTTCATCCATATTAACCGGCACATCAGTATTTAGGTTTCTCTCTGCCGGATTAATTCGGTTCTTGCGTAAAGCTGCTTGTGTATGGTCAAAGAACTCATAAGCATAATTCATCTGATCAGCATCCAGTATTTTATTACCCTCTACCGGGTGTATCTTATAGACACTTTCAATGGCCAGCTGCTCATCTTCCGTCGCCTTTTTCCAAGGAATTGGTTTGTTCCAATTTAAATGAGGCTTAATAGGATTTCCTTCTCTATCCTCTTCTATCTTGTATAACTCATTTCCACCAAAAGCCGGATCAGCCAAACGCTCACGAATGATAGAATCACGTACCCAAAATACAAACTGCTTATATTTTGAATTCGTTATCTCTGTTTCATCCATCCAAAAAGCATCAACAGAGACCTCTTTCGTAGGAACAGAAATACCCCAAAGGCTATCCGATTTTTCCGGACCTATTTTGAGAGAACCGCGCTTAACCAACACCATTCCATAAGGAGCAGGTTCATTCCACGCTACCGCACTAACTCCGGTCAATTCGCCCCCCGCTGAAGCTCCTCCTGCCGGCCCCATACAGGCAGACAGCGTCCCTAGAATTACTATACAGCCAATTAACAACAACTTTTTCATATTCATTATAATATGCGTATACTCTTATGTTTATTTTTACTCTTTCCCATAAAATTCATATTCATCGAATAGTTTACGAAAATATCATGACTGCCACTAAGTGCACCGATTTTAGACGTAAACATATTGTAAGCATACCCCACAGTTAAATCCTTCAGTTGCATACCCAAAAGAAAAGAAACAGCATTTCCCGGGCTATACGATAAACCTGCATAATACACTTTTTCATTCCAGGTATATAAAGCACGCACCGTCAAATCCGCCTTAAAAACTACCATATCTGTTTTAAGCATCACCGACGGTTGTATTGAAATTAACGGATTTTTCGTTTTTATATTGCATCCGCCTGTGAAATAAAATGTAGGGTCTACTTTTATTTCATTATTATCACCCAAAAGAACAGTAGGAGCATTAAGATGCGAAACAGATAAACCGGCATAAAATATCGGATGAGTATAAAAAGCCCCGAAATCAATATCAAATCCTGTTCCACTTGCTTCAGAAGAGGGAAAAGCGGGGTCGTTCTTAGAACTCTCGTCTTCTCCGAGATACAAGTTCTTAGGGTCAAAAGAAATACTTAATCCACCCAACTGGGCTCCTATCCCTAAATTACCACCAAACAGTTTAAGTTTAAAAGAGTATTGTAGCCAAAAACGTTGATTACGGAGCAAACCGATACCTTCGTTAAAAAATCCGGCACCTACGCCATGTTTCTTTTCCAAAAACTTAAAAGGCATATCCGCACCAAAATACATAGACTTTGCTGCATGAGTAAAACCCAGCATCTGCATACTATATGTTCCGTAAATATTCAGTTTATCGGTCTGCCCCGCATACGCCGGATTATAGAATCCATTCAACGCCCAGTAGTTAGTAAACTCTACATCAAACTGGGCTTTCCCCTTAAGAAAGCAAAGCAACAGACAACCAAATAGTAACAGCCTTTTAATATTCATCCAATCATGTAAAGAATTTCCGTACCTTATAAAACTGACAAATTGTGAATAAATTGTGCCAATATATAAAAAAGGGAGCTTTTTAATCAAACTCCCTCTCATATATCTGTTTATAACAGATGTATACTCACTTAATACTCTTCTTCGTTGAAGAGTTGTTCAATATTTGTTTATCAGCCAGTTATCATTGACACAATAACATTTAGCCAAACAAACCACGCTATCGGAGGCTATCTGAGGACAAAGATAATGATTTCTGGACAAACAAATACTATGAATTTTGCAATAATTCCATTTCTATTGTTCTTATTCCTCCTTCCAAAGGGGTTTTATAACTTTCCTCTTCATAAATAGCTAATGATAAATATAGTAGAGCAGAACGTGTTAGTCTTAATAACCGCAATGTTTTATCGTAGAAAGCATCTTGTTCGATTTCATAAGTTTCGGGAGCTTCATCCCAATACATATTTTTAACTTCTACAACTTTGAAAGATTTATGCTCGATGTAATTTCGGATAGTAGCAATCTCTTTTGCTTCCGGCTCAATTGGCGAACCGCTTTTTTCATCCAAATCCTTGCTTAGCCAAAAAAGCCCACGCAAAGCTAAATTATGCTCGTTGAAAATTTCTGTCCTTATCGGATTCTTAACATTGCCGCTTTTGTGCCAGATATTTCGAAAAGAAACCTTATTCTTATCAATACCTAATTTCAAATAAATATTGAGTAGATATGCGATTTTGTCAAAGATGGAATAACATAAACGAAATGCTATCTTTACTTTCTCGATATTTATTGAATATAACGGCATGTCAAAAACGCTGTAAAGCGTAACTTCTCGATTCGAGAAATGCTTTCTGTCATTATAGGCTCCATCATAAAAAAAGAACCTTGCTGTAACAAATTCCTGCTTAATCTGATTGAATATAGATTGATATATCGGCTTATCTTCTCTTTTAAGTGTCATTGCTGGCGTGTGTAAAATATCACGGGCAACTATATTTTGTCGAATAACATCATTTAGCGGATTCAAGAACAAAACATTGTCAATGCACCAAAGACGATAATCTTTGTCTTCCTCAGTACAATCTGCTAAAATATCAGGATACACTTTATAATCGTCCAATAATTCAGATGGGTAGCTACTTGCTATATGATTGGCTAATTCGTGAAATCCATAACCAACTTCGGGATACACATCTTTCTTTTCAGACGCCTCCAATAGATATTTACGAGCGTATTGTAAAAAGATGAATTGATGGGTTCCGTCGAACAATTCCCTTGCATAACGATATAAACCGTATCCTTTATTCCCTAATGCCATGCCGAAATCAGAATTAATGTTTAAAGCCCAATTAAAGTAGTATTGAGCTTCTGCGTATCTCCCAATATGGCTAAAAGCACATCCAAGGTTGGTCAATACTTGGCAAGCATCCATTGCCTTCACGTCGTCTATAAAATGCAATGCAACTCTCAAATGATAAATCTCTTTTTCGTATTCCGTAGAAAATAGTTCGGCATTCTCTGGTGAATCATATTTTAATGACAACACATAACTCCATCCATTCGCAACGAAATAATGAAATCTACATTTTTCACTTTTATTAAATTGGCTAATATCAACTTTCGTTGACAGGTCCAAACCTTCTTTGAGTTTAGATAGATTTCTTTCCTCCCTTGAGGTTTCGAATATCATAGCCAATTTATTTAAGATTTCCAATGGTGTATGTGTGTTTATATTGCACATAATAAAAACGTAGTTAAAACAGATATAAGTTTAATACAAACACCCAAACATCCAAAGCGGGATTCTATTACCGTTGCCAGTTTCAATATCATCAATAGCAAGATAACTATTCGGAAGATTTGCAATCTGATCGAATGTTTTGCGACTTCCACCAACCTCAAACAAATACTTGCCATCGGCCATAAAATCGCCCTGCTTGGGCATTGTCAGAGTCGTAATTGCTCCAACCTGATTAGCAAAAAATGTTTCACGCATCGTCCCTTCCGAGACTTTGCCAGAAAGGGCGTACATCAGATTGGCATTATTAAGATATATCTTTTTCGGTCCGGTCAGGTGCTTGTAGTCTTTGATTTTATTCGTAAGTAACCACAGCAACCCAGCGCGATCTAACAGATACAACATTTTAAGTGTCTGGTCACGCGTTGACTCCAATTGTGACGAGAGTTTATTGATGTTCGGTTCTAAGGGAACATTCTCGGCAATAACCATCAAGAGTTTCTTGATTTTCTGTGCGGTCGTGTAAGTAATATCTTCAACGGCAGGAATATCGCTATCGATAACAAGTCGTGCAACCTCTCCAACTCGCATCAAGTAATCCTCCCCTGCCTCTTTATAGTAGGGATAATATCCTATCTGAAGATATCGGTCAAAATGTTTCAGCACTTTTATTTCAGAAGTAACATCCAGCGCATATTTTGTATGGGTTACAAGCAATTTTTCCAAATCGATGGATGGAATCGTTGCAATGCCCTCATATTCGAGATATTCTCGGAACGATAACCCAGTAAGAGTGTAAAGCGATTGTCTGCGGGACAAATCTGCCACCGAATTTTCGATAGCAAGCATAGCAGATCCGGTATAGACAATATTCAAGTCAGGATAACTGTCATAGAAGTATTTGAGCAATGCCGTCCAATTCTTATACTTGTGTACTTCATCGAAATAAATATGCATCACACCATGCGTATAGAGGAATTCAACTAACTCCTCCAATCTATGATTCTCAAACCACAAATTGTCAAGCGAAACATATAATACATCGTCTATGTTGTCAAATGTTTCCTTGATATGTTGCATTAGCATGGTGGTCTTACCGACACCACGCGCTCCTTTTATTCCCACCAGTCGAACATCCCAGTTAATCCGGTCATACAAATATCGTTTGAAACGCAAATCGGTCGTAGCGAGTTTTCGATGATAGGCATTTAATAAAGGCTGAATATCCGCATAATCCATAATGAAATCAATTTTGTAGGTTTTGAGTGCAAATATAGCAAAACACTTTCAGAAAAGCGAATTTTTTATCAATATTCACCTTTTCAAAAGTGCTATGTATCATGATATCTTTTTGCATATATCTATAAATGACTAAAAATTATTTCCGGCAACTTTTCCTCTACGGCTTATAAATCTGAAAATTGAATATGACAATGAAATATTTAGCTTTAATTCTTAGCGTCATTCTTTCAATCGTCCGATAGCTTTCCGGATACCATAGGCTACCGATGTCATATTGTTTCTTGCAGCGGACAAGGCAGACGAGAGGCTTGAGGCGGAAACGAACCTTGTATCGTCCTTGGATCGCAAGAACCGGCCACGGTTCAAGACGGATTGCCAATGAGATTGAATAAATGTGTTTTCGAGGAGCGCATCAAACAAAATTGCCACATATCGAACTGTGTTCACGCGGAGGTAGAAGCCCTCCTTGCAAGCAAAGAGGGCTTCCATATCTTCGATGCGCACGGGAATACAAAACAGATGGTAAGTATTGGCACAAGATACAATACCAGCCATCTGTTCACGGGTGAAGTTGCAGCCAAAAGAAAGAGGATGATTGCTTATCGGCTCATCAATACAGCACTTACCGGTTATAGACAGTGATTCAGATATATCATACATCCGCTTTATCTCCATGCACTCCTCAAACGAGAATGAGTCGGCTATAAAAAGAGATTTGACGAGGTTGGCGCATTCGGTTAGCAGTCCTTTGACGATATGGATGTTCATTTCGTGGCAGTTCCGGCAGACGGCATGATTGCAATCAATGTACCGGTGCCTGTTTATGAAGTCATCCAAGTAGCGATCATACCGCTTGCCATCTACTATGACATCTTGAAGATAAAGCTCTCTCGCTTCAGAGAGTAAGATAAAAAATTCTTCTGCTACATCCTGTTCCGTAGCAAAATGATGCAAGTGTAGGCTTTCTCCAAAAAGAGAGAGAGCCATTATTCAATCTTTTCATTATAAATTTATTTTTATGGATTTATATTTTAATTACAAAGGGCTTTACTAAAGCTATTTAAGAAATCATTGCAGAGCATTGTTTCTATTGGTAATCTTCATTAAGGCTCACTATTTTTCGCTGCTTTATTTACGATTAGAATACTCACCTCGTAAAGTATCCACATCGGCAGGGCTACGAGCGACAACGTAAAGACATCCGAAGTCGGGGTAATGATTGCCGCCACGACAAGAATGATTACGATGGCATGTTTCCGGTAGCGGCGCATGAAACCGTCCGAAAGGAATCCCAACTTGGCAAAGAGCCACGAAAGCATGGGGATTTCAAAAACGAGTCCCATTGCAAGACACATCATCACCAGCGTTGAAATATACGAATCGAGGGTAATGAGATTATCCACCTCGCCACTGACCTGATAAGTCCCCAAGAAACGGAATGTCAGCGGAAAAATCAGAAAGTAGCTGATCAATACCCCCAGACCGAACATCACGTAGCCTCCTCCGACCACTTTCGTAACATAACGCCGTTCGTTTTCATAAAGTGCAGGCGATACGAACCGGAACAACTGGTAAAGGATATACGGCGAAGCGCACAACACTCCGGCACATAGTGCAGTCTTCATGTGAATGATGAACTGCTGTGCCAGTCCCGTGTTGATGAGCCGGACGGAGAAAGATTCGGATAAGTCTCCGCTCCATGCCGCGATCCGGTTGAAAAGACGGTAGGTAATGAATCCGTCGCTCTTGGGGGCAAGTACGACTGAAAATAGTGCTTCTTTGAAAAAGAACGCCACCATGCCGAACCCGACGGTTACGAGGACGATCTTTACAATCGCCGCCCGCAACACGTCGAGGTGTTCCCAAAAGGATTGTTTGTTCTCCACCGCCATCATCGGTTATTCCTTTTTTTCAGGCTCCGTTTCTATCTCCTGTTTCATCTCGTTCATCCCTTCCTTGAATGAACGTACTCCTTTTCCGATACCTTTCATCAGTTCGGGAATCTTTTTGCCGCCGAAAAACAGCAATACCACGAGTGCGATCAGCAACACTTCCTGCATGCCGATACCGCCGATAAACAATGGTGTCATATTATTGCTTTTAATTTTGGTTATTGTACATTATCGAACATAAACTCCAAACGGCTGTCCATCTCATCAAAAATCTCCAAATCAGAGGTTACTTTTCCTATCGGGATAATACGCATGGTAAGTTGTCCCATATTTGGGTCATCGGCTTTCGCGTAAAAGATGGCTATCGTGTTATTGGAAGGGCAATAGGTGATGTCGCCGTTCTCGAACCGGAGCTGTCCTTCTTCGGTATGGGTGGGGCGTTGTGGCATGGAACCGTAATATTCGCGGCCGCCGTAACGTCCTAAAGTTGCAGTCAGCGGAAACATACCCCTGATTTCATTCGCCAGCGGTGTGTCGAGCCATTCCCCGGTAAAAGTATGTCCGCCGGCAGTAATACGAATCGACTTGCCTTGCGGTTCTTCACGCCCGATACCGATTCGTTCGAGCCAGCTCTGCACCCGCGATTCTGCGGAAGGTACATCCGTAGCCTCGATTGCGATTCCGTCAGGGACATTCGCACCGGATGCGGAAGTCTGCACGGAACGATAGCTGCTGCCGGCTCCATATCCGTCATGGGTACAGAATGGCACAACGGTCTTGCCCGAAAAATCATAGGCCGAAAGGAATGAAAGTACCGCCTGCGGAACATCGGTTGCCCACACGGGATAACCGATGAAAACCACATCGTATTGATCCATGTTTTCAATGCTGTTTTTAAGTAACGGAAGTGTTCCTGCCGCCTGCTCCGCGTGATTCTGATCACGGACATCATCGAACTCCGTCGGATACGGGGCGGTCGTTTCTATCAGATGCAAATCTCCGCCGACAGCCGTTTGGATATATCGGGCCACCACCTCGGTTGTACCCCGGCGGGTTCCTTTATCGATGATAATGCTTGCTCCGGTCGAGGCATCCACGTCAGAGGCATAATTCGTATTCCCCCAACGGCTGAACCAAGCGATCAGGATTTTCCCATTCCCGGGTTTAACTGTTCCCGAGCCGTCATCGTTATCTTCATTGTCCCCCGGATTGTCAGGAGTATCCGGAGTTTCGGCCTGTGGCTCATCATTCCCTTCGCTGCATCCGGCAAAAGTCATTACCGGAACAAGCAGCAATAAACATATGAATAATCGTTTCATCTTTCTTTTCGTTTAATTGATTTCATTCAACCAGTCTGCAATCATCGAGTGGCATCCGGATGTTTGGGATGAACGTATCCACAGGCTTGGAGTAAGGAAATTTCCTTCCGGGATAAGTCGTTTGGCATCCGACTCAACTCCACTGATTCCACTGCTTGCGCTCGATACTATCAGACCAATGCTTTTCCCTTTCATTTCACTGCCGTGTTGAAACAGGTATGTTTGCAGTGGGGCTGCCATATTGCTCCACCACAACGGCGCTCCTATGATAATTCTGTCATAATCAGCTATATTCACATCTACGGATTTGATAGCCGGATAAGAACTCTCGTCATTCGGATTGTTCCGGATAGCCTGAATCAGCGCGCTGCCGATAGCGTAATTGTTTGCGGCATAGTCGAGTCCTTCTTCGGCAGGTTCTATTCTTACCGCATCCGCCTCTATTTGTGTTTGCAAATCGGTCACGATGGTATGTACATTATTCGTGAAACTGTAATACACAATCAGCGTCTTGCCCGTAGGGTCGGGGTTGGGATTGTCGGGGTTGTCCGGATTTTCCGGCGTATCCGGGATTTCGGTTTCCGGGCCATCAGGTCCGTTGTCATCGGGAGAGCAGGCGCTCAATCCCACCGCTACAAAAGCGGCAAATAGTAGATACAGAAACTTTTTCATAATGCTTCTCGTTGTTAAAAATTAAATTATTTGTTATTATTCGATAATACCTATTTGTTTGAGCCATTTTTCAACGTCTTCCCGAGAGTTTTCAGCCCGGTTTCCATACACGGCCAAACTGCCGAGTAATGTCGAGTTGGGGCATACCGAACGGATATCGGACACGCTTTGAGCCGTGCCACTGCCACCATGCGTACAGAAGGGTGCTATGTACTTCCCCGACAGATCGTAGCCTGCCAGAAAGCTCTTCATGGCCGGGGTAAGATGCCCGCCCCAGATGGGGGTTCCGACAATCAGCGTGTCGTACTCGTCCATGTTCTCTACCTTTGTTTTCAATTCCGGGCGATAATCGCTCTCCAACTCTCCGGGGGCAATTTGTATTACCTCCTCGTAAGAATCGGGATAAGGAATAACTGTCTCCACTTCCACTATATCGCAACCGACAAGATCGTGTATGTGGTTGGCGACCATTCGGGTATTTCCACCCCATGAGAAATAGACAATGAGAATTTTTCCGGCATCTCCTGAAATCGTATCTCCCGATCCTACCGTTGCCGATTCTTCACTGCTGCAAGAAACAAGGGTGAATAGCAGCATAACTATCATTGTCAATAATCCTTTTACGTTCATATTCATTATGTTTTTAATTTTTCTACAATACAAAAGTATGGAAGCCGGAGAAGATAACCTTTGTTGCCCAGCTCAATTAAGTTTGTTATCAGGCTCAAATGGAAATTCTTTCCAGACGATGTCTCTTTCTACCCGTGGCTTCAACAGGTCGAACACGTCCATTCCGCACTTTCCAGCAAAGTCGAACAAATTGGCCGCATATCGTTTGTCCATATTTATTAAGGTATAAGCAACTTCTATCGTTTTTAACCGCAATAGTGTTTCCGGCAAAGGTTGCTTCCGGTGAAGATAAGGGACTAATGACTGGAAGAAACTCTCTATCCCGGGACACGCCGACAAGAGATGCAGGGCCGGAAGAGCTTCCATTGTATGTTTCCGAAACGAGCTGTCCAGTGTTTGGTAAAACTCGCAAAGGAAATGTCTTGGAAACGAAAAGTACAACATCCTACATGGGGCATCCACTTCCGGTTCTGCATAAAGATGCGAGTAACTGTCCCTTCCGATAAAGGCACAATCTCCCCGGACAATACTCAATGCTTCACCGCACTGGTTCCGCAAATGCAACTGCCCGCTATACAAATAAACCAGCGTGTATCGGGGAAAAAGGTGGTAGGCATGGGAAGTCGCATGAATTGACCAAAAAGAATAAATATCCTGTTCTTCGTTCATGTTCTTTATTATATTGCCGACAATCCGACAAGTGTCGCCGGATTGTCGCGTACCATGTAATTGACTTGTTGCTGCGACAACCCGTTTTCGAGCAACGCCCGGATACAGCGACGCATACCTTCAACTGGATGGGGCATTCCCACCTGCCCGAGGTCTGTCGTTATGATGCTGTGTTCCGGGGCTATACGGACGAACCCCGCAAACTCCTTGTCGCTCATCCGTTCAAAGTCTGGTAATCCCGTACCCGGGCCCCATAAGTTGGTTATATAACTGTACTCAATCCATGCCCCGGAATCAATACATCGTTTTATTTGGTCGTAGGTCATTTTCCAAATGCCGGAATTGGCATGAGTTACAACGAATTTCTTTACACCGACTTCACGGGCTTTGCGGGCCAGCGTGATGCTTTCTTCGGGGGAAGAGTGTCCGGTAGCGAAAATGATATCCGCCTCGGCACATATTTCCATTACCTGCACGACTTCCGGCAGGACATGCCCATTGTCATCCAACACGGGAATACCCTCTTTTTTTCCATGATACCGGATATTCTGGTAAACAGCATCCTGTGTAGGCATCCAGATGCAGCGGCAAAGGTTGCCTGTTGTATTCACAGCCTTTTCCGCAGCGAACGTGTTCACTTTTTCTCCATGTACCCGATTCATGCAAAGGCTTCCGAACACCTCGAAATCCGGCAATACCTGACGAATTAAATATGCCCTGTCATGACTACTGAAATCATTAGATTTGAACAACATGGATTTATATCCGGCATCATGAGCGGCACGGGCAAATTCCAGTTCATTTCCCAAGCGGGCTTTGGAGTCCGGAGCAGCGTGCAGATGAATATCGCTGACACCGCGGAGCAATTCATCTGTTCCCGAAAAATTGAAATCTTCACTATCAGTAAACGTCGGTATCCCGGCTTTCGACGGTAATATGCCGGAAAGGAGCATGGCTCCTCCCGCAATCATGGAATTACGAATAAAATCCCGGCGTGACAGACCTTGTTTATCTTTCATCGTTTTCTTCTTGATTCAGTTCGACAATACCGATTTTTTGCAACCATGCAATAACACGGTCGTATGCGGTGTCGTATGTTCCTCTGCGAATCTGTATGCCCTCCAAAACGGTAGATTGCGGGCAAAGGGAACGAATGAGCCGATAGCTCGCCTCGGCAGAACTGGTTCCACTGGTGCAGAATGGCACAACGGTTTTTCCGGCAAGGTCGTGTGTTGTCAGGAAAGAGCGGATAGGAGGGGCCGCCGTTTCCACCCAAATCGGATAACCTATGAATATGACATCGTATAAATCGATGTCCTCTATCCGGGTTGTGAGAGGCGGACAATATTCGGTCGCTACTTCTTCCCTGATCTGTGCCAGCAAAGTGTCATAGTCATCGGTGTAAGTATCTACGGTTTCGATCTCCACAAGGTCGCTCTTTACCGTATCATGAATATAACCGGCAATCGTCCGTGTGTTGCCCGTGTGGGAAAAATAGACGATCAGAATTTTTCTGTTTCCCGAAGGCTCCGCGGGTTCTTCCGGTTTTTCGACCGGAGGAGTGTCCGGTGAATCCGTTTGGGGGTCATTGGCTGAGCAGCCTGTTACGGCTAACATAAGCCATGCTAAAAGCAATAAAATCTTCTTTTCCATATCAGTTTCTATTTAGTTATTCAACTGACACAAAGGTAAAAGCAAAGCCCCGCAACATATTTGCTGCGAGGCTCAATTTGCTTTGTTCTGGAGTCCGGTTCTTATTTTTCTTTCAGGACTTTTTTGAAAAACGTATCTATTTTATCGAAAGGAATCACATCAAGATTGTCGTACAAATCGACATGGTTAGCTCCCGGAATAATCAGCAGTTCCTTGTTATCGCCCGTCAGCCGCTTATAGGCATCCTCGCTGAAATAGCGAGAGTGAGCTTCGGCGCCGTGTATCATCAGCACGGCACTACGGATCTCGCCGATATAGGTGAGTAGAGGCATATTGATGAATGATAACACGCTGGTCTTCGTAATTCCCTCATTGGAGTTTGGGGAACGGCGGTGGTAGCCTCGCTCCGTTTTGTAATAGTCGTGGTACTCCTTGACGAATTGCGGAGTATCGTCCGTTACAGTCTCCACCACGCCGCCGTCACGCTCGTATCCGCCGCTTCGGTAGTCTTTCGTGCGCTGTTCGTTGAGAGCCTGACGAAGTTTGTTGCGTGCATCTGCGTTGTCATTGGCATCGAAATAACCGTTGGCATTCACACGGCTCATATCGTACATGGTAGAGGTAACGGTTGCCTTGATACGCGGGTCGTTGGCCGCAGCATTAAGGGCGAAACCGCCCCAGCCGCAGATGCCGAGAATACCGATACGCTCCGAATCGACATCCTCGCGGGTGGTCAAGTAATCGACCGCCGCGCTGAAGTCGTCGGTGCTGATTTCCGGCGAGGTCAGGTAACGGGGCGTGCCGCCGCTCTCGCCATAAAACGAGGGGTCGAAAGCGATGGTTAGGAATCCCCGCTCGGCAAGGGTCTGGGCGTAACGTCCCGACACCTGCTCTTTGACCGCTCCATAAGGTCCGCTTACGGCGATACCGGGCAAAGTTCCTTGCGCATTTTTCGGCTTATACAAGTCTGCGGCAAGCGTGATGCCATAGCGGTTGTGGAAGATAATTTTCGTGTGTTCCACTTTCTCACTCTGCGGAAATGTCTTGTCCCATTCCTGTGTCAAATTCAATGTATCCATATCTATTGATTTTATCTCCTTTTCCTTGTTATTACCGATGCTGCAACTCGTAAAAGCCAGCAACGTCATGATAGCAAATGCTTGTATCTTCATAATCTTCTCGGATTTATATTATTTCATCTTGTAGCGCAGCCAGACTATATCCGTCGGCCACTGCTCCACGCTTTCCAGTTTCAGACGGAACGGGTTGCATCCCATGTCAGTTATACCATCGAAAACGGCAGTCTGCCCCTTGCGCCCGTCAATGCCGGGGGCTACCATGATACTGACTTCATCAATCAGTCCGGCCTCTAAAAATCCGCCGCAGATATGCCCGCCCCCGACTATTGCAAGGCGTTTAACCCCGAAATGCTCGGACAGGGCTTCCATAGCTTTGGGCAAGTCGATTCGTCCTTTCCCGGCCGCAATCCAAGAAATGCCTTGCTGCCGGAGTGTTTCCAGATACGCTTCGGGTACTTCCTCGCTGACGATGCAGAGCAACGGATGCCCGTCTGCTTCATCCGCCTGCCAGCGCAGTTTCCCATGTGTATCTACTACAATGGTGTATTCGTCCGATTTTCTGGCGACATAAATGGAAGTCCTGCCTATCGGGGTTCCCTCCATTCGGGAAGATTCCTCTTTGACAGCCGTACATTCCAAAGCGGTAGTCACCCGCCCGGAAAGTTTCGAGCAAGAACCGAGTTTCTCTAATGCGATATAGTATTCATCCGTACTCAGTTGCCCGACCATCGGGCAGTCGATGCGGCCATCGACGGATGTCATCATATGACTGATAATATAAGGTTTCATATCTTTATAATTTTATAATAATCCGGAACAAAGGTAGCTCCGTTTATCCGGCCCGTCATTAGATGGATTACGGATTGAGCTACCCTTTTTACCGATTTTAGCGTCCTACCTGTTTTTGCTGTTCGGCGTTGTAACGATCTCCCACAACCGGAATGGCAACAACCGTATCTTCCAGTTCTCTCCATTCTTCAGGAGAGAGGGAAAATTCAAGCGTGCGCAGATTCTCTTCTAAATGCGCCAGTTTCGTCGTTCCGGGAATCGGCACGATCCACGGTGCTTTCTGCAACAGCCAGCCGAGGGCTACCTGAGCCGAGGTCATACCCCGTGTACGGCCGAAGGCTTGCAACGCGCTCACGATGCGCGTGTTGGCCCGCATTGCTTCCGGCTGGAAGCGCGGAAGAGTTTGGCGATTGTCATTGTTCGGGTCGAAGACCGTGTATTCGTTGATGCAGCCGCCCAGAAAGCCCCGGTTAATCGGGCTGTACGGAACGAAGCCGATACCCAGCTCCCGGCAGGTATCGAGTACACCGTTTTCCTCCACAAGCCGGTGCATAAGATGGTATTCGCTTTGGATAGCAGTCAGCGGGCAGATAGCGTGTGCCTTACGGATGGTTTCGGCACTCACCTCGCACATCCCCCAATGCTGTACTTTGCCCTCTTTCATCAGGTCGGCAATGGTCGCTGCCACCTCTTCTGCCGGAGTGTTCGGATCGGCACGATGCTGGTAAAACATCGGCAAGGATTCGAGCCGCAGGCGTCGGAGCGATTCCTCACAATAACGGCGAATTGTTGCCGGTCGGCTGTCCTGACGTCCCGTTCCCTTACCGTCGATGACTTCATGCCCGAATTTAGTCGTTACGCTGATCCGGCCCTTGAACTCGGACAACGCTTCACCGGCCAAATTTTCATTGGTCAGCGGGCCGTAGATGATTGCCGTGTCGAAGAGTGTCACACCACGGTCTACCGCCTCATGCAACAGTCTGATACATTGTTTCTTATCCGGATGCTGGCTGCGGTTATAGGTCATACCCATCACGCCGAAACCGAGAGCCGAAACCTCGAAGGCCGCCTTCCCCGTTCCCAATACGCGATGTCCTTTGATACGGGCGACGCCTGTATCATCGTTTCGTGATGTTTCCGGTTGTTTCGGCTCGGCAGCAAAAACCTTGTCAAGTCCGGCAGGCATAGCCAATGCTGCTCCCGCCAGTGCCGCCGTTTTAAGAAATCCACGGCGGCTGATGTTCATTTTATTATCTTCTTCCATTGTTTTACGTTTTTGTGATTAGTGAATAGAAAAGGCACCGTCCACCAAAAGGGCATGACCATCCACGAAACTTGCCTGCTCGGAGCAGAGCCACAGGACGGCATTTGCTATCTCTTCGGGTTTACCAAGACGCCCGGCAGGAATATCACGTACCAACTCTTTCTCCAAATCCGGATTGCGCCGCATCAGTTCCTCTGCCATCGGCGTTCTGATGACGCCCGGACAGATGGCGTTAATGCGGATGCCCTTTGCGGCATAATCGATAGCCGCGGTACGTGTCAGACCGATTACGGCATGTTTGCAGGCGATATAGGCTGCCTGTCCGGGAAATCCCGTCACACCACCCTGCGACGAGGTATTGACAATCGCTCCACCGCCCTGTTTCAACATCTGGAGAATCTCGTAGCGCATGCAGTTCCATACGCCTTTCAGATCGACAGCCACCGTGCGGTCGAACTCCTCGTCGGTAATCTCCGCCATCGGACGTTGCGGGGTTTGGATGCCCGCGTTGTTGTGTGCCGCATCGAGTCGGCCATAGGTCATAACGATCCAGTCTATCATCGTCTTTACGGCTTGCGTGTCCGATACGTCGCAACGATACGAAACAGCCTTATAACCTTCCGAGTTTAATTTTTCGGCCTGCTCTTTCGGTTCGTTGATATCTACCAGAATAACCGTTGCACCGGCTTTTGCGAATCCTTCTGCACAAGCAAGACCGATTCCGGCTGCCGCACCAGTTACCATTGCTACTTTTCCATTCATTGTTTTTGTTTCCATATTATTTATTTTTGAGATGAATAATTCTTCTGTTGATAATCCAGTGCCGGTTTCCGATCACCCAACAGAGGCTCGTACTTGAAATCTGTACCTCTGTCTTGTTGCATTTCTTGTTTGGCAGCAGCAATGAGTTCAGGATTCAGGAAGAGGTCGCATACGGTAGTCGCTATGATTTCCGAAGCGACCAGTGCGCTCTGCACACCTAAAGAAGAACCGCTGGCCGCTACCGCTTGCCATGAATGTGCTGCCGTTCCCGGAATCCAACCCATCGTGAATACGCCTACCGTCGGTACTACCCAACTGATGTCACCCACGTCGGTCGAAGCGTTCACCTCCTTTGCCGGATAGGGTGGAAAAACAATGGTGGGATCGAGTGGCCCCGGATGTTCTAATGTCGAGGCAATCCCTTCGGCAAATTCCATTTGGCTCTTGTTCCAAAGAGGTAAGGATAGCGAGTTGAAATTCGTTGCCGCCACGTCTATCAACGTGTGGTTGACAAGCAACGGATAGCAGCCCGACGTAAGTTCATATTCGGCGGTGGTTTCCGTGGCGGTAGCCGCACCACGTGATATTTCCACAATTCGCCTCCATACCTCACGTGCCACTTGCGAATTGGCATGACGCACGGTCAGGTCGATCTCCGCGAAATCAGGAACCACGTTGGAAGCCCGTCCACCGTTACTGATTATATAATGTATGCGTGTCTTGTCGGGAACATGCTCGCGCAGATATTCCACGGCTGTAGCCATTACCATCGCCCCGTCCAATGCCGACCGTCCGCGGTCGGGAGCGGCTGCGGCATGGGCCGATACGCCCCGGAAACGGAATTTGGTGCTGACACTTGCCATGTGGGGCGAGGAATAATAACCGTTGTAGTCAGTCGGATGCCAGTGCATTACGGCGTCCACGCCATTAAACAGCCCATCGCGTACCATATAAACTTTCCCGAAACCGCCTTCTTCAGCGGGACAACCATACAAACGGATTTCCCCGTGAACACCGTTTTCCTCCATCCATTGCCGGAGAGCGACTGCCGCGGCCACGGCTCCCGAACCTATCAAGTTATGCCCACAGCCGTGCCCGTTGGTGTTATCCGCTCGGAAATGACGTATGCAGGTGGAATCCTGCGACAGACCTCCTAATGCATCATATTCGGCAAGCAGGCCGATGACAGGCCCTTCACCGTTCCGGTAACTCGCAACAAAGGCAGTCGGCATCCCGGCGACACCCGTCTGCACGGTAAATCCGGCGTCGCTCAAACGCTTTTGCAGGATAGTCGCACTCTTATGTTCCAGAAATCCCAGTTCGGCAAGTCCCCAGATAGCCGTTGCGTTGTCAGCCAACGGTTGCCGCTGGGCTTTGACCAGTTCGAGCAATCTGCTTTTCATCCTTTTTTCTTTTGGTGATGCTCCCATCGCAGTGTTTACTTGCAGCATACAAAGCAGGGCAAGCATTCCTATGACAATTTCATTCTTAATTCTCATATTCTTCAATTTAGTAGTTTCAATACTGTGGCAAAGTTAAAAAGAGAGCCCCGCAGCGTCTTTGCTGCGAGGCTCAAAATACTTTGTTGGGAAGTTCACTCCGTTAAAATTACATGCTGGGGTTTATATGCCTGATCACTCTGGCGGGATTTCCGGCAACAATAGTGTCAGGCTCTACATCGTGCGTAACGACACTGTCGGCTCCGACCACCGCATTCTCACCGACGGTAACACCCGGAAGAATGGTCGCTCCGGCTCCGATCCACGCCCGCCGGCAGATATGTACAGGCTTGCAGGTAATTACCGACCTATTTTCCAAATCGTGGTTATTGGAGATAAGTTGAACATTTGCGGCTATTTGGACGTCATCGTCGATAGTAATTCCTCCTGCCGACATCATCAGACAACCGGGCATGATGATTACATTGCTCCCGAATTTCACGTTGGCAGTCCGGACACCCGAAAACGGAGTCTCGATGCGACATCCCTCGCCGAGATTCGAGAACACCTTATGCAGCAGTTCATCATACTCTTCGGTATCCGGCATCGTATGGTTCAACCGGAAGATATTTTGCCGCAACTCCTTTGCTTTTGCCAGTTCCTCTGCCGTTTGATTCCGGCAGTCGATTCTCAATTCTTCCATAAACTTACTTGCTTGCCTGTTTCGCCCATTCTCCGGCTTGCTTTACACCTCCGTTAAGCAGCCGACCCTCTTTCCACACGATTTTCGGGTAGAGTTTTTTGAGTTGTTTTACACTGCCCGTTATCGAACTTCCGCCGGAAGTGGCGAACGGAATGACGGTTTTACCGGAGAAGTCGTATTTTTCGAGGAACGTATTGACCGGACGCGGGCATAAGTCCCACCAGATAGGATACCCCACGAATATCACGTCGTAATCTTTCGGTGCAACAGATTCTCCACCCAATTCCGGTCGTGAGTTTTCGGTCGTCATTTCAACCGAGCTTCGGCTTTTCTTGTTGTTCCAATCGAGGTCGGCCGATGTGTAGGCTTTAGCGGGAGTTATCCGGTAAAGTTTACCGCCGGTTGCTTTGGCAATGGCATCCGCTACTTTTTCAGTTGTTCCGGTACAGGAGAAATAGGCGACAAGAATTTTCTTGTCCGATGACACATTGGTGTCCGTGACTTGTTGCTGCGCCGCTGAAACCGATAAGGCTCATAATTATCAATATTATATGTTTCATCTTATTTTAATTTTGAATATTCTTTATCACTTACAGGCTCAAGCCATTCGTTGTTGCTATTCTCGCCGGGAACCTCTATGGCAAGGTGGGAAAACCAACTGTCAGGTGCAGCTCCGTGCCAGTGTTTCACGCCGGCCGGAATGTGGATGGCATCGCCGGGTCGCAATTCGACCGCTTCTTTTCCCCATTCCTGATAATAACCGCGACCTCCCACGCATACGAGCGTCTGCCCGCCGCCTTTCGTGGCGTGGTGTACATGCCAGTTGTTGCGGCAACCCGGCTCAAAAGTGACATTTACGACAGGCACGCCAGCTGTCACCACGGGCGCAACATAGCTTTGTCCGATGAAATACTTGGCATAGGCATCATTCGGCTTGCCAACCGGAAAAATGATGGTTTGTGCATATTCTTCGAGCGAACCGACTGCGGTACTATCGGCATTTTCAGTCCAAACCTCTTTTGCCATACGAAAAGCTGCCCATGCCTTGGGCCAGCCCGCATAAAAAGCGGCGTGGGTAAGGATTTCGGCCATTTCGGTTTTGGTTACTCCGTTTTTCTTTGCCGATTCGAGGTGATACTTGAACGAAGAGTCGGTCAGTCCCTGCGACATGAGGGCGACCACCGTTACGATGGAGCGGTCGCGGAGCGAAAGGAGGTCATTGCGACTCCACACCTCCCCGAAAAGGATGTCGTCATTGAGGTGCGCGAACTCGGGTGCGAACTCGCCGAGCGCGTCACGTCCGGCTGTTTGCTTGATTTTGACTTGTGATCTTGCCATGATTGGAAATATTAAAGTTAATAATAAAACCAATGAAGTTACTTTTGTTTTCATACCGTTTGATTTTAATTCTACTTTTTATGGAGATCGGCATTCGATTCCCGAATGCAAAAATACGAAACGAGCCTTGCAACGATTTTGCTGTAAGGCTCAAATTTATTTGTCAGGAGGTTCATTTCACCAAGATGGAGCTGCCCCGTATGCCTCCTTGTATATTTTGGAGAAATGCGACAGATTCTTGAAACCTACGTCGAAGCAGGCTTCCGTAACTTTCTTTTTCCCCGACTTGATTAAGTCATGAGCTGCTTCGAGGCGCCGTTTGATGATCCATTTCTGGGGTGTCAGGTCGCTCACTTTGGCAAAATCACGTTTGAACGTGGCCAAGCTGCGCCCTGTGTAGCTTGCGATTTCTTCCATCGACAGGTCGCACATGTAGTTCTCGTTCAGGTAGTCGAGGATGTCTACTTTCCAAGGTTCGACGAAATCGAACAGCGAAGCGTAAAGGTTCCTGTCCGTGTTGAGCAGGACATAGACACCTTCGATCATCTTCAATTTCAGAATATCTTCCGAAGGTCTCTCCCCGGCATCGAAATAAGGAACGACCGACTCGAACAGAGAGCGGATATCCGGCCGGTTGTTCGGCAACACACGCAGACTCACCTTTTCACGCTTTGAATCAGCAGGAATCTCTTGGCGGTTAAGTGTTTGATAAAACTCCCGAAGAAAAGTCCTTGAAAATTTCAACGTGATAGAGCGATAGGGTTCCCCATCCTTTACGTGTTTCTGTAACCACATCCTGTTGTCACGTCGCATGAAAGCGCAATCCCCCGGATGCAAAACCGTTTTCTTTCCACGTTCCTCGATTTCCAATTCTCCGGAACACAGATAAATAAGCGTATGTTCCCGATTTTCGTGGGCACATCCCCGGTCGTCAGTAAAATAACTTGCTATAAGCACATTCGAGCAATCGAATACATCAAGTTTTTCCATATTCTTAGCTTTTTATTTTTGCAAAAATAGCGCATTATTTTCAGTCGATGTTTGTTGTAAAGCTCATTTTAGCATCTAAGAATAATCTTTTATCCTTCGATTTTTGCACCTACATCACACCAAAATGAAGTATAACTATCTCCTCATATATCTATTTCTTACCGTTTTTACCACCCGTAAAGCATGAAGTAAACATCTGCGTCGATAGGCTTCTTCCTCCTCATCAGGACTTCGACCATCCCAAGACAAATCGGAAGTAGAGTCACCCCCACCGGAGGAAATTGGTACTGGTTGCCCTCCGATAAGTGCATCGGCAACGACAAAAATCAGGTTGCGAACCGATGGTACAGCCAACTGTTCGAGCAACGTATTCAGTTCGGATTCCAATTCTTGATTGATGTCGGAAAGAGATTGGTTCTCTCTTTTCAGTTGATAAAACTCGCCATAATCCGCCAGCACATTGCGCTGGGATGCTTCGACTTGCCGTGCCGCATCATTTCTGTATAGGGATTCTATTTTGCGGACAATCTCGGTGAATCGTTTTGCAATATGCTGGTTCTGACGCTCCACCCACTTGTCAGTACCGAACAAAGGCACTTTCTCTGTAATTTGCGGTGGTGTGAAATCGACCTTGTGATTGCGGAACGGCTGGATAACTGAACGGATATTTGTCGCATCTCTGGTCAGCCTATCCAATTCCTGCTCCTTTACATGAAGTTTGCCAGCCTTGTCTTCAAGTTTGGACTGATATTCAGAAATCTGCTTCTGTATCTCGGCCTTCCAGGATTCATATTCCCTAAGAGCCATTTTGCCGGAAGCCAAAGACTTGTCAATTTCTTCCAGTTGAGATTGATACTTGAATATCTGCGATTCCAGTTTCCGTATCATGGTTTGGAGTCCCTTGACAGCCTTTTCAGCCTGTTTTGCCTCTTTGGTCAGTTTGCGGATATAATCGCGCTTATGCAAATGTTGCACATTACGCCCATCAATACTGTCCCCACGTTCAAGACCATATTTACTACCGACATCTTCATACAGGGAAGTGTGCATCTCTTTCAATATACGACCATATTCAAACCGGTCTTTCCCAAACTTTGCCGACCACATCACACACTCGCGTCCGCTTTTGGGACGGATGCCGACCGGAACAATCAGGGCATGGATATGCGGGCTGCTCTCGTCAAGGTGTACCTGAAACCCGACAATGTTTTCCTGCCCGTATCTGTTGGCGCACCAGTCATAGATGTCCTTCGCCCAATGTTCAATTTCCTTGCACCTATATAGATGACTGTTGTCTGCGTCTTTCTCCATGTTGGCGGTCTGGTCTCCGAATGCCATCTCAAGTGTCCTGTCATGGTTGCCGCCGAAAACAAATTTAGCGCAACAGTTCGGCTGGATCTTGCTGTCCGGTTTGAATGGCTTCCAATCCAAAGCGGACAACCGTTCCTGCAAACGGACTTCGAGCGGCTTCTCCTGATAGCCCAACGGATGGATTTTCCCGTCAGGGCCAATCTCGAAATTCAGTTTCATTCTGGTCTTGTCGTAGTGGTTGGTTGGATCCTGATTCTTCCTGTCAATCTTCTCCTCGTTCCAACGCCGTTCGTTTTCGTTGGTCTCTGCCGTGCCGAATGATTTTACAGCCTCGACATGCATGGCCTGTTTTATGTCTGTATTCATAATGTCCTCTCAATATATATTTTTATTATTGGAGCTTGCTCCTATGCCAGTTCACTCAACCGAGCAATGACCGGACTTTATTGCTGCCAGGCAAAAAGTCCTTATTGTGTTATGGACTTTCTATAAATTCCCGGAACAAGTTCCTCCGTTATTCAATAAGTTCCAGGCCGAGTTCATCAATCAGGGTTTGTAGGATAGGATTGCGCTGAATCATTTGCTGGAGTATCTGCCGCTTGGATGGTGAAAAGAGAAAGAAGTCCGCAATGTCCAATCCTTGGCTGCGTTGTTCTTCATCAGATGTACATTCCAATACATTGGAGACAATGACCTTTTTGCAAATTCCCGACAACAAAGCAGACTTTTCTTTCCATTGTTCAGTTGCTCCTAAATCAGGGATGAGTGTTACTTCCCTGTCTTTAAGAACCTGCATCGCATCGCTGTTGAAACAACCGTTCTTGCCACCAGTCGCCAGCCATATATAATCGGATATAAAATGACTCATGACAACAGCAGTCTTTTCACTTTCGACCAGCATTACCGGAGAAGTAGAGTTCTTCAAAAGATGTTCTCCAAACAGGCATTGCTTCAAATGGAAATCCTGCAATTTCAACTCAGAATGAGCCCATCCGACAAATGCCTGAGGCTCCTTAACCCGATGCCCTGTTTCTGCATTATAACACATCACCTTACCGGTTCTTACCAGTCCATTTATATCCATCTGCCAGAAAACTGCAGAGCCTCCCCATTTTGCGGATGTTCCTATGCGATACATTCCAAACAGCCTGCTTGTCTCATCTTCGCCAAACACTCGGCAGAAATATTGGAACAAAGGGTTAATCGAATAATGCGATTGACTCCTTTCGACATAGGAAGAAGGGACATATGAAACTGGATTCTTGTCTACCGGCTTATAAATGATGGACTGGAATGATTTGCCTATACTCTCAGTCATTCTCAATATATTAGGATTATTCTTGAAGTATTCTTTAGGTGTATAGTGATACCCGCAACTGTTCTCATGGTCACACTTCCCGACATTACCAGGAAAGGTAATACTACCTTGTTCATCAATATACCTGACAAAACATCGGCTTTTACCACAACTCGGACAAGTAATCTTGCTTCCGAATCTGTATTTCTGCAAATGAAATCTGTATTCACTCATGATTCCCGGAGTTTTCTGTCGTTGCACTTTGCACTTTTGCACTTCGAGAGGATAGCATGGCATCCTTACCAAAGGAAAGTGCAAAAGTGCAAGGTGCATCAGTGTTTTCTGCTACAAGTTTACGATAGACTCCATGCTGGAGTTTGGCTATAAGGGGATGTTGAAGCCGGCACAGCTGGTCAAGCGCATAATAAACAGTACGTCTGGACATATCAACTTTTCTACCTGCAACAACAGCATCCCCAGAAGTAAATGTCTCTCCCAACAGGGAAAGCCAAGATTCCTTCGTTTCACCTATACTGTTTATGACAATGGCTTCCTGAATCCTCCTGTATGTTTCTTCGTAATAATCAATCATACGGATTGCCGACCTTACAGAATCCTGTTCGATATACTGCATATCGTCATCATCAGTTGCCCATTTCATTATCTGGAACAATAGTGCAAGGCGTGCGACATGCCCGTTGAGTTTCATTTTACGGCTTTCCACATCAGCATCATCCTCAATAGCATTTACAGCATCGATAATTCCATTATACCATTCGTAAAAGCATTCCTCCGCATCATCGGACATTGTTAGAATACGGGGATTTACCGTCATGCCTTTCTCATCAAGAATACAAGGGATACTGAAGACTCTGTTGATTATTGTTCTCCATTGATTCATAATATCAGGACGGACTGTATTTCTTTCTTCCCGTCTCCATCCGGATATTTTTCTGTTTTTGGGATAGACAAACAGAAAGCGGTCAAGCAATCCATTGGCAAGAAATTCTGTACGGAAGACTTCCTGCAGCATATTTGTCTGTACCGAACCTATGACATTTATACATGGGTTCTTGATTAGAATAGGACGTGATTCGGACTTGCGGATAACCTTTAACGGCTGTCCGCTATAAGCTGTCAGCAAATCTTCAATGAGGTTGTTCTTGCTATTGTACCTTTTAACCGAATTGAACAAAGCCAAAATTTCATCGACAACCAATGTTATCCCACGTTGATTATACTGATGAATATTCATCATCGCCTCAGGAGTAGAATCATAAATGACAGTAGTTACAAAATTCGGTTTCTTGAGCAACTGCCCTTCCACTTCATTTCCGTGCTTGCCTACGGACATGGCTCTTTCATATTCATCACATTCCTCGTTATATTTCTCATGCAACCGGTCATCATACTCATTAATCGGCTTATATATAAAACCGAGAGGAGGAGTCTTCCCAAGCCCAGGACGACCGACCAACATCATATAAAGGGAAGGGCAAGTTTTCCACTCGCCCTTTATACGGATATGGCAAGAGTTACCTATTGCAGTAGCAACAGCAGAAAGGATAATAGAAGCTGTATATTCTACATTAAAATTTTCGTATCTGGCAAGATTCAAGATAATCTCCTGTATTTTGTCGGGGAAAACATCCAACGGAAGTCCCGTTTCTGGAATATGCTCAACCTCAGAACGGAGCATATTTGTCAGATGCAGATTATCATACATGATAGTCTCCTCCCTGTTCCGGTAAAACATCCCCGACTGCAAAGGCTTCATAATGGAAACGCCTTAGAAAGCGGTCCACATCCTCCTGAGTATACCAATACTTATCACCTTCACGGGAATAGCCGAGGTAGCCGTTGTCCCGTAATTTCTTCAGATATTTCTCCTTGATACCCAATTTTGCCATCAAGGATTTGTTGTCATACAGACAATTCGCCGCCACCTTATTTGCAGATGGCAGTTTTTCTTGTCGTTCTACTATGCGGAGAATCTTTTCTAACAATTCTCTTTCACATATAGTCTCTACCTGTAATTTCTTTGCCATAGTAAATCATATTATGGCTTTCCAATCCTTATGCACACTCGGACTTTAAGCCGGGTTATCTTGCCATGACACGACTGTGCACATCGTCTCACGACAGTGGCGAAGGTAGAGAGTCCTTAGAACCTAAGAAGTTAGCATAGATTATATAACAGGTTATTCCTAATGTTAGACTAATATTAGGATACGCGCTTAACCATCTGATTATAAATAAAAAGAGCAGCCGTTTGGCTACTCAAAAAAAATGTCGATTTTCTGAAAATTTTTCGGCACAGTCAGGTCTTTTCTGTTTTGACGGGACTGCCCTATGTCTGAAGTATCAAAAAGAGTACATAATTCGGCATCAGGGAAAAGCTCCATTCCGAATTTCCAATAGGTCTTTGTTTCCATTTTAAGACGCTCCGGATAGTCTCCACAATAAATCCGACCACACATATATGCTAAAAGCACTTTTGATTCTTTCCATTTATAATGGGAACCGTGTTCTTCCATATAACCGGCTTCAATGGCTTTGCCGAAAACTTTCTTTGCGAGTTCCGTATTCAATGTCCCCGACAAAACAACAGAAGCGTCAATATCTGCTGTCTGTTCCTCCGAAACTGGAGTTACAATGTTACCATTTTTATTTATCTTTCCCTTATTTCCCTCTTTCATCATTTCAGCGCAAAAGGCGAGAGCTGCGCCTGAAATCAATGTTATGATAGTACCCCAAAACGTTGCAGAACCGGTATTGTCTCCATCAATCGGATTTATCACACCGATTCCGACAAGCAACAACGTACCAGCAAATAGGGTAATAGCACTTGACCAAAGAATCAACCTTGCATATCTTTTGAAAGCAAAGGACAAAGCAAGAACGATAATACAAAGACCTATAACCAAGAATATTATTTGTAGCATAAGTATTTCTAATTGTACAAAAAACTAATTATTCATTATTATAAATTCTGAAAATCAGATTATTTCAAGCGGAGTGAACTCTTCTTTCAGCCGGGCTACTTCAGCAGACAAGGTTTCCGGCAAGAAACGGGCATAGACTTTCTCCGTTACATCCGTACTGCCATGACCGAGCAATCGGCTGACTACAGACATCGACAAGCCTTTGTTCAAAGCAAAGACGGCAAACGAATGTCGGGCCACATGCATCGAAAGGCTGAAAGGCAAGCCGATTTGTTCACCAACGACAGCCAGTGATTGGTTGATACATTTGGTCGCATTGTTGCGGGCCTTATAAAGTGCCTCCGCATCATCCAAATCCAGAGATTCCTTCACAAGATTGAATACATATTTACACCCTTCACGTTTTTCCTGCCATTGCTGCAAGATGTGCAGGGCAGGTTCAGTAAGTGGTATCACATGGCGTTTGTTTGTCTTGATCATAACCTTTCGTAGCTCGTTTCTTGCAAAGTCAATGTGTTTCCACTGCAAAGTCATCACATCCACCACACGGAGTCCGCAAGCGTGAAATGCGAAGAAAAACATTTCTAAAAACTCTTTCCTTCGAGGTTCCATACAAGTCCTGTAATACTCCAGCAAGGCCAGCATCTGTTCTTTAGTCAAACTTTTTCCGTCAAATTCGTTTTCCTCCTCCGACAAAGAAACTTTGGTAACTATACGCATATCTTGAATCCTCGCATTTATAGCCGGCTCCATGATGTTCATTTCACAGGCATACGCACAGGCTTTCAGGATAGGTGTCAAAGAATGATTGATGGTTGCATCGCTGTTCTGCTTGATTTCCCTGCGCCATTCTATATAACTGTCCAAAAGCTCAGGAGTCATATCACCGACAAAAATAGAATCCGGACGGTAAGTCCCTTGTTTGGTCGCTCTCAAAAAGGTCTGGAATATATTCATGCAACTCTTTCCGTTCTCATACCGACTTCTTCCGATTCTGTTTCTCGAATAATCAGAAGCGAGGCGTTCCAATGTGAACTCCACGAAATCTTTTCCCTGGTCGCGTCGGGCAAGAGGCTTGTCTGCAAGAAAGCCGGAAATGACATCTACCGTTATTTGATTTGGATGCTTTTCGTTGTACTCCGCAAGCAGACTATCGATCCGTTCAACACGAGCCAGCAGAAGCTGATTCAGCCGTTTGGCCTCATTGCCGTGACTTACACGAATCTCGCCACGTCCCTGATTGCCGTTCTGGTTCCAGTCCGCAACCTTGACAAAGACATTCGTTGTCTTACGGATTATCTGCCTGTTCCAAGTATATTCCAACTCGACAGGATAAGTCTTGTCTTTTTCGGCATCCTTTGGAGCACGAAGGCGATATTTGCCTAACGGATATATTCTTTTCGGTCTTCCCATACTTTTTTCCTCCTTTTACCAATATTCCTGAGGAGAAACAAAGATATGGAATTTTAGGCAAACAAACTCCGATTTTGAGAAGAAAAATCGCAATTTAGACAAACAAACCACACTATCCAATACCATAAAATACCAGCGCGACAAACAAATATTCATTGTTCGTCGCGCTGATATTTAATTATTTAACCTGCTAAAAGACCATCAATACTCTTCCTCGTTGAAGAAGAAATCTTCTTTGCTAGGATAATCAGGCCAGATATCTTCTATGCTCTCATATATTTCACCTTCATCTTCCATTTCCTGAAGATTTTCAATAACCTCCAAAGGTGCACCTGAACGCATTGCATAATCAATAAGCTCATCCTTGGTAGCAGGCCAAGGAGCATCTTCTAGTTTTGATGCTAATTCCAATGTCCAATACATAGCTTCTCTTATTAATTGTAATTACTAATTTCTTATATCTCTATTTTCCCGCAAAAGTAAAACAAATAATTTCACTTGCAACTTTTATTCCAAAATATTTCATCACAATTTTCACACAAATTGATTTTACGGGATAAAACAAATAAATAATCAGACAGACGATTAATGTAGGCCAATACATTTTCATCAATAACACAAGTGTCTTTCAAAGACAAAACACAACGTTCGGCTCGTCGGCAAACTGTTCGGCAAATATGACAAACGGCAGCCCCACGTGCTCCACCTGGAATAACAAATGCCCTGAGCGGAGGCAACAATTCATCCATCGTATCAATCGCATTCTCTAAAACGGTTATATCATCTACAGAAATAATACTGGCGCAATTAAGGGTAGTCGTAGATTGATCCGTGGCTAAATAGGAACCAACTGAAAATAATTTATTTTGTACTTGCAAAAGCAGTTCTCTATCATGCTCTTCATTTAAATAAGTCAGCAATAAGCCTAAATGTGCATTCAATTCGTCAACCGTACCATATGCGTTTAAACGAATGTGAGTTTTAGCAACTCTTGTACCTCCAACTAAGCTCGTAGTCCCTTTATCACCTGTTTTTGTATAGACTCCACTTTTTTTCATGGTTATATTTGTTTGATTAGACTTTCAGTCAACACACAAATATAATTAAAAGTTGACGATATAATGCTGTTTTATCTTTGTTTTATCATAAAAGATTAATCCGAGGTCATATAAATCAAAAGTTATTCCCGTATGTTCATCTTTAACCAATTCGCTCCACCACTCTTGCATACATTTCGAATCATGAATTCCTTCTATGACAAAAAGCGAGTCTGTATGAGTCTTAGAGAACAATTGTTCATAAATCTTAGGTTCAGGTCTTCTTCGATTGAAATGAACAAAGTCAATCTGAGACACAGTATTAATATAGGATGTTACCAAACCTTCAACATCACCTGACAAAGATATTATTTTATGATAAGGCGCGAAAAACTTTCCAGAAAAAGGTCCCTCATTTTGCTGAATATCAAAAGTTATAACATCTGCTTTTGTATTTGCAGATGCCATATAAAGAGTAGATAAACCGGATTGGGTTCCGACTTCTAAAATAAACTTTGGTTGCATCTCATTTACCAAACGAAAAAGTAACTTATCTACTTTTTCTGTATTTAACGAGTTTTTATAAGTTGTACATTTCAACTCTTTCCGGATCTTCTTCAATCGATCATAGGCATAAAAAGGATATTTCTCATAAATAACCCATGTAATCAAGTTAAAAGCAAAAGGAGAATGAACTCCGTAACCACAACGATTACGAAATCTCTTACACCATACCCACGCTCGCGTCAAAGGAGTAACCTTATTCATTATTCTTATTATTTCGAACTAACTTATCACAAAGGTATGGAAAAAAGCATTTACCGAATCAAAATAGAATAAATAAAAAAAAAGAGTTGTCCTAAACGAAACAAAGACTAAGTACGCCAAAATCTTCCTCCATTCAGGACAACAAATGTTTTTTAGAGAATCAACATCTATTTATTATATAACAAATCAATTACTGTAGCTTAAACGTTACGGGAACAGTATATTTTACACGTACAGCCTTTCCTCTTTGCATACCCGGTTTCCACTTCGGCATCGATTTGATTACCCTTAATGCCTCTTTATCCAAATAAGGATCAATGCTTCTTACTACAGTCGGATTAATAATCGAACCATCTTTATCCACAACAAACTGAACAATCACCTTTCCTTGAACACCGGTTTCCTGCGAAACAGTCGGATACTTTATATTTTTCCCCATAAATTCCATTAAAGCTTTCTGGCCGCCAGGAAAAGACGGCATCTCTTCTACAATAATAAAAAAATCCGCATCCATATCATCCACTTCTTCTTCCATCGGCTTCGCAACTTCCTTGATGGCTACGGCTTCGTGATTTTCTTCGGTTCCCTGAACAGATGTTTCTACTACATCAGCCTCATTATCTACAATTTGCAAAATTTCGGCAGGAGTGACAGTTGGTGGCGGAGGTGGCAACGGTTTTTCTTCATTAAAGGTAATAGGAATCAATTCCTCAACAAATATAGGATCTTCCGGCCCCTGTATCGAGCTAATTTTCATATCACGTTGATTCCATTCGAATGCCACAAACATACACGCAAGCACACTGATGAAACCAATAAGTAACCATGTAGTACGGTTACTTTCAATTTCCGCTTTCTTTGATTTCTTTACTTCCATAATACTAAACTTTAAGTTGTTATAATTAAAAGATGACTATTCTCAAGTTAAGAGCCCACGATTAATGCGAAACAAAAAGTTAAGAAATACTCAAATACGCCTCTCTTTTGATAATAAATATAGAATAAATACAAACATGTTATTCATTTGAATATCATTTTTTAAACAATCCGGAAGTATTTTGCCTTTATTTTACAGTCCAACGATTTATGCCACATTTTATTAACTTAATATTTTACCTATATTTTATAATATTATCATAAATATCTCTTAGCCAAAATGATAATAGGTACCGTCGATTGTCTATAAACAATAGGAGTTTATTAGATTCACCCACTATTTATTGAGAAGCACAGATCTTGATACTAGAGAATCAGGCCTATTGATAAAAAACTTATGCTAAAGCCTGTGTATTGCAATCACAAACGATGAAGATCTCATTCTTTGTATAGTCACAAACCAACCATTACTTATAAGCTTCATCCTTCAGCTTGTCTATTTTATATTGATACTGAATGAGTTATCCTGAAAGACGGAATCATTCAGCAGATTTCAGGCTCAGTTCATCAGCTGAATCTTTTTTCTGAGAAAGGTTCAGGATAATATATTAATAATCAGAGATAAATTTATTAACTGAAGGATTGAAGGATAAGTGGAGATAACTTGTTTTTACCTACTAATTGATAAAATTATCGGTGGAGTCTGTGAAAATTTATCTTGATGTTTTTTTTAAAATCATAAGGTTGATAAAAAAACATCAGGTAGTTTGAAGACAAACATACGGTCGATTGATTACAAACTCCTATCGTTTGCAAACAATCGACCGTATGTCGAATAGCATATCAACGACAATAAAAAGCCGAACCAAAATAGAAAGATTCATGATTTTTAAAGAACCGATTTACGAATATCCTCAGGGTAGACTTGTTTTTTTTATATGTTTATACACTATATTTGCCATAACAATTGGAATATTATAGTCAACGTATATCAGGACAAATCAGCATTCCAAACCCTGCTGTTCTATCTATATTTATCACAATATAACATTATACAAGTAACCTAATATAACGATGAATAGCGTCACCAAGCCGAAAAAAATTCCTATCAACTTCCACGTCATTACTTTTTTCAACAACGTAGCTTCGGGCAATGATAAGCCCACAACTGCCATCATGAAGGCAATAGCTGTTCCGATAGGAATACCTTTTGCCACAAATACCTCAATAATGGGAACTATTCCAGCAGCATTAGCATACATTGGTACAGCTAAAATAACGGAAAAAGGAACGGCAAACCAATTATCCTTAGACATATATTGCTCGAAAAATCCTTCCGGTACATAACCATGCATGAATGCCCCTATGCCGATACCTATAATGATATACAAAAGTACTCCTTTGACAATACCCCATGCTTCTTGAGTGATTATCGGCAAACGTTTAATAAAGGGGGTGTTTTCTTTTTTCCACACATCCGAATCGGATGACGAATGCTGCTGTATCTGCTTCACCCAGTCACTCAAATAAGGCTCTAACTTCATTTTGCCTAAAATAAATCCACCTATCATGCCTAACAAAATGCCACTAATCACATATATGACTGTGATACGTACCCCAAAAGTTCCTATAAACATCGCAACAGCAACTTCATTCACCAAAGGAGAAGTTATCAAATAAGCAAAAGTAACTCCTAAAGGAATGCCGCCTTTCACAAACCCGATAAACAAAGGTATGGATGAGCAAGAACAAAATGGAGTAATAGCTCCGAATAGAGCAGCAAGAAAATATTGTAACCCGTATAACTTGCGGGAAGTTAAGTAATTACGTAAACGTTCTATCGGGAAATAAGCATTTATAACACCCATTATTACACTGATAAAGAATAGCAATATCAAAATCTTTATCGTATCATAAAAGAAGAAATTTATAGCTTCACCTAAAGCTGTGGACGCATCCAAACCAAAGATGTCATATACCAACCAGTCTGCAAATCTCTGTATCATATTATACCTAAATTAAGAAATCCATAATAAACACCTATTAAAATAAATAGTATCGCTACCATACGATTAAACCACTTCTGAAAGATTTGCACTCTATTGTAGAACTTACCTATCCCTGCAACACCGTAAGCCAAAACCCAAGCAACAAGCATAACTGGAAGCCCCGTTGCCAAAGCAAAAACAACAGGTAACAAATATCCTTCACTTTCAAGAGCAGACATAGGAATAAGCATACCGAAATAAAATAATCCACTAGTAGGGCAAAATGCCATAGCAAACAGTATTCCCAATAGCAAACTACCCCATCCCCCCTTCAACTTCTCTGTTTTTTCAGTAGCAGAGAAACCGAATTTTGGAAGATGCAATCTATCTCCGAACAGCATAAACAAGCCTATCAAAATTAAAACAGGAGCAAGCAATAATTCTCCCCACCGGCTAATTCCTTTTTGGATAGAAAACATATCTGCACCTTTTCGGAGTATCATTATAAGTATTACTCCTAAAACAGAATAAGCCAGCACACGCCCTAATGTGTATAAAATGCCATTCTTAAAGATTTGCCTACGATTGTCTATATCTTTACTGATAAATCCGATAGCTGTGATATTAGTAGCTAATGGGCAAGGGCTTATAGCAGTCAGCAAACCCAGCAGAAACGCTGTGATAACAGGAATTTCGCTGTTATCCAACAAGGTTTGTAGATATTCCATAAAGCAGTTATTTCAGTAGCTGATTTATTTTCTTTTTCACCTCTTTCTTAAACAGGTCTGTTTTATTTCTTGCATTCTGAAAACTGAATTGTGTCATATCGTTACGTTCTTCCTTGCCATTCTTCCACCCATTTACGTAAAGAGAAGACCAACTCACACGATACTTATTTGCCAATTTTTCGCCTTCGGAAGTTGAAATATCCACTTCCTTAAAACGTACTTTTCCACTCTTTACCAATTCTGCAAAATCTGTATAAACGACCTCTCTAGTGTACTTTTCAATAGCTTTACAAGTCACACAACGCTGTTTACCATGAAAATAAAGAACTTCCACATACTTATCTGTTTGAGATTGCGCCATCCCTAAAACAGAAAACAAACAAATCAGGGAAAAGAATAAAAATCGTTTCATCGTAATATCTTTTATTTGGTTAGTATTGCTTTTATTTCTTGTGCTGATACTTTTCCTTTTGCTACTACTTTCCCGTCCACAACAAGAGCCGGAAGCGTCATTACATTATATTCCATTATCTTCATCAAATCTTCTTCTTTGATGATTTCAGCAGTCAAGCCTAATTCTTTGACTGTTTGTTCTACTGTCTGATACAATGCTTTACAACCTGCACAACCTGTGCCTAAAACTTTAATTTCCATAATTCTATTATTTTATTTAGTTAAACGTAATTCGCAAAACAACGAACATTAATCTCAAAAAAAAGGGCTGTCACTCACAACATTCCCTTGACTTACATATACTCTGACCGAAGAACTCCTTAAAAAGTTCACGAGCCAGTTTCCAGTTTTCACGATTGATACAATACTTTACCTTGGGAGTTTCGACTTCACCTTGTATAAGTCCTGCATCTTTTAGTTCTTTCAGATGTTGAGATACTGTCGCTTTAGCAATGGGAAGCTCTTCATGAATATCACCAAAATAACAAGTTTCTTGCTTTGCCAGAAAGTGCATAATGGCAATTCGAGCAGGGTGTCCCAACGCTTTTGCAAAGCGTGCCAACTGTTCCTGTATAGCTGTATAGTCTTTCTTTTCTTCCATATCTTGAATATTGTTCGCAAATATACGAACAATAGAAATACAATACAAAAGAATTAAGAGTTTTTTCTAATTAGTAGAATTTCTAAAACATGAAATCAAAGCCTTTCTTACGAGAAATATTGAATTTCTCAATTTCTAATGCAAGTGATTTCTTTAGCTGCACTACCATGAAATCCAAAAACGGTTGATTTACCTCATCATCTTGCGATTGTCGCAAAATAAAGAATATAATCAGCTCTATCTTCTTTAAAGATTTTCATTGGAAAAAGGTAATAGCAGAATTGGATATAGTTCATCAACAAACAATGTTTCAGCTAGTTTCAGTAGAAAAACAGAAAACCCTTGTAAACTTTTTATTTACAAGGGTTTATCTTCATCTTTTCGTACCCAGACCCGGTGTCGAACCGGGATGGAAGTGAATCCACTGGTGTTTGAGACCAGCGCGTCTACCGATTCCGCCATCTGGGCATAATTGACTTTTCAATTGCGGTGCAAAGATACGTTTTTTTTCTTAACCTACAAGCATTCTCAAAAAAAAATAATAAAAAAGATAAAACCTAAGTTATAGCTTTTCGTTTTCATAAAATAAAATGTACCTTAGCACAAAACTTTCAAAACATTTCATTATGAATAAAAATCATAATTACTGCGTAATCATGGGAGGAGGAATCGGCAGTCGTTTTTGGCCTGTTAGCAGAAAAAGCCTTCCTAAACAATTCTTAGACTTTTTTGGAACTGGACGTACGCTACTTCAACAGACTTTTGACCGTTTCCACAAAATTTTACCCTTAGAAAACATCTTTATTGTTACAAATGCCTTATATGCAGAATTAATAAAAGAACAATTGCCCGAACTTAATCCCGGTCAAATCTTACTAGAGCCAACGCGGCGAAACACAGCCCCTTGCATTGCATGGGCATCCTACCATATACAGGCTATTGATCCTGAAGCAAATATTGTAGTGACTCCATCCGATCACCTAATCTTAAAAGAAAACGATTTTTTAAGTGCGATTTCACATAGCTTAGATTTCGCCTCACAGAATAATAAATTAGTGACATTAGGAATTAAGCCAAATAGACCGGAAACAAGATATGGATATATACAAATTGACGAAGAACGTAAAGATGACTTCTATAAAGTCAAAACATTCACAGAAAAACCTGAGTTAGAGTTAGCCAAAGTTTTCGTAGAAAGCGGAGAATTCTATTGGAATTCCGGATTATTCATCTGGAACGTCAATACTATTCTAAAAGCATTCGACCATTTTATACCTGAGTTAAGCACCAAACTAGGACCAGGCAAAGATATTTATGGAACAGTACTTGAAGAAAAATTCATCAATGAGAATTTTCCGTCATGCCCCAATGTATCAATTGATTTAGGCATTATGGAAAGAGCTGATAATGTCTTCGTCCTTTTAGGAGACTTCGGATGGTCAGATCTAGGAACATGGAGTTCCCTTTATGATGTATACCCAAAAGATAAAGAAGAAAATGCTGTTCTAAAAGGACACTCTTTATTATATAACTGTAATAACAATATTATTATCCTCCCACAAAACAAATTGGCAGTTTTACAAGGTTTAGAGGGATATCTTATTGCAGAATCAGACAATATATTGCTCATATGCAAAAAAGATGAAGAAAATGCTATCCGAAAATTTGTGAATGATGCACAAATTAAACTAGGAGAAGAATTTATCTAGATAAAAAAGAGGGACTTTTAAGGTCCCTCATTCATATATATAAAAAGGAATAGAAATTATTTAGACTTCCAAGCATCAAAAACCAAATTAGCAATTGATTTAAACTCTTCATCAGAAAGTTTCAGTTTAGGATTGGATATAATCATATCCGATTCGCTATTAATAGGAATAAGATGAATATGCGCATGAGGCACTTCCAAACCCATAACAGCGACTCCTATACGTTTACATGGAATCACTTTCTCTATTGCTTTCGCAACAGTCTTTGCAAAGACATGCATTTGCGCTAAATCCTCATCAGATAAATCATAGATATAATCAACTTCTTGTTTAGGTACTACCAACGTATGTCCCTTTACCAATGGATTAATATCAAGAAATGCATAAAACTTTTCATTCTCTGCTATTTTATAGCTTGGAATTTCTCCTGCTATAATTTTACTGAATATTGTTGCCATAGTTTTATAGATTATAAATAAAGCAAACCCATAAATGAGTTTGCTTCAGATTGTTCTAGAACGAAATATTCACAACTTCCAAACTAATTTTACCTTGCGGAACCTGTATTTCTGCTATATCTCCAACCTTTTTGCCAAGCAGCCCCTGCGCTATTGGAGTACTAACAGAAATTTTACCTTCTTTCAGATTAGCCTCACTTTCCGAAACAATGGTATATGTCATCTTCATACCATTCTTCACATTCTTCAGCTCCACCTTATTCAATATCTGCACTGAATCCGTACTAAGTTTTGACTCGTCAATTATCTTGGCATCGGCAATCACAGTTTTCAACTTATTGATTCTCATCTCCAACATGCCCTGAGCTTCTTTTGCTGCATCATACTCTGCGTTTTCCGACAAATCACCTTTGTCACGTGCCTCCGCAATAGCCGCCGAAATTTTCGGACGCTGCACCGTTTCCAGCTCTTTCAGTTCTTCCAAAAGTTTTTTGTAGCCTTCTTCTGACATATAAGCCATGTTCAATTCCTCCTTTTATTTTTAATGATAAAATATAGGCATGCCATAAACATGCCTTCTACTACTATTATATAAATAAAAAAGAATTCCAACACAATTCATGTTGGAACCCTCTTTCTCAATATTTTGTGCAAATATAAGCTTTTAATTAATATGTGTCAAGGATAAAATGATGCTATGTAACATAACAAATTAACAAAATGCCCTACCAACACACTCTATAACATTTTTTTAATCGTTTCTTCTAGATTTTTAATATTTTCATCACGTGCACTCAATTCATTATTTCGATTCACAAGAAAATAAGTCGGTAACTTCTGTACATTATAAACCGCGGCAGCAGATGAATAAACACCATTCGGATCACGCACACATATCCAGGGAAGATTATCCGCAGAGGTCTTCCAAAAATGCTCATCTGTATCAAATGAAACCTGATAAATCTCTAGGCCCTGACTTGCATACTTATCATATAATTCACGCAACATAAAGTTATGAGAAACAGATACAGCAGTCTGATAAGCCGTAAAGTCAAGCAATACAACTTTCCCTTTCAAATCACTCAGTTTGCGGTCTACCCCCCTCATATCTTTTAAATCTATATCAATAATACCAGACTCATTAATTTGCGGTACTTCCATCGTTTTTTGCTTCGGCATACGCGTATTCTTCATCCCCTTTATTACCATATTATATAGATTTTTCGAACGGTCTGCATGCGGATAGAAATTATTAAGACTCGTAGCTACAGCAGCAAAACATTTAATATCGTCTTTATTACTAAACGGATCAAAAATCATAAATCCGTTTACTTCCTGAAACAGCGCATAATAAGCAAAAGCCTTATTAGGAGCAGCGAAAATATAATTGATTCTCACCGTATCTTTATAAGATTGAATCACAGAGCGCAAACTATCTTCAAAAGCTCCCGCATTAATTCTTCCTTTTTCTGATGCTTCTACCAATGCATCCACTTTCTTCTGCAAAGCAATCTGAAGCAAAGAGAGTTCTTTAATTTTAGCACTATTTTCTGATCCTGCAATAACATAACTAACAGGAAAATCTCTGTATAAAGCCGTTATTTCAATCGATTCAGTCGAATCCACAGAAAAATTAATCACCTTATCTTCTATTCTCAGACGATAAAACTCAGGAGATTCAGGACGTTTATAGCTAAACTTAAAAGTTCCGTCTTTTTTCAATTTCATAGAATCTAAAGGCACAATACCCTCTATACTCGAAGCTTCCAAATAAATAGTTCTCCCCTCACTGTCCGCCACAGTTCCTGTCACATTGAATTTCTGCTCACTATTACATGAAAAAAGACATAAGGCAAAAAGTATTATAAAATAAAAATCACTTTTTTTCATAGGCAAAATATTATTTTGTTCCTTCCTTTAAACATGAAACATCGGTGCAAAGATACTTCTTTTCATCATTAGTCAAAGCATTAAAGCCTTATCTTATTCGTATAAAATCAAAAAAAATTAAATTCACAAAAACTTTTTAGCTCATTTCCACTAGCTTAGACAGATTATTATGTATCTTTGCAGGAATTTTGAAAGAAAATATAGATAAAACAATTTTTATGATTAACCCAATTGTTAAGACGATCGAGTTAGGAGATGGAAGAACCATCACGCTCGAAACGGGAAAGTTGGCAAAACAGGCAGACGGATCTGTGATGCTACGCATGGGAAACACCATGTTGCTTGCTACTGTTTGTGCCGCTAAAGATGCAGTTCCCGGAACAGATTTTATGCCATTACAGGTAGAGTACAAAGAGAAATATGCGGCATACGGCCGTTTTCCCGGAGGCTTTACTAAAAGAGAAGGAAGAGCTTCCGATTATGAGATTTTAACTTGCCGCTTGGTAGACCGTGCCCTTCGTCCTCTTTTCCCAGATAACTATCACGCCGAAGTTTACGTAAATATTATTTTATTCTCTGCTGATGGTGAAGATATGCCGGATGCTCTTGCCGGATTGGCAGCATCTGCAGCACTTGCAGTTTCTGATATTCCTTTTGGTGGACCGATTTCTGAAGTTCGTGTCGCCCGTATTGATGGTAAATTTGTCATTAACCCGACTTTCTCCCAATTAGAAAAAGCAGATATGGATATTATGGTTGCCGCTACCTATGAAAACATCATGATGGTAGAAGGCGAAATGAAAGAAGTATCCGAAAAAGATTTATTAGATGCAATGAAAGTGGCTCATGAAGCAATAAAAGTTCATTGCAAAGCACAAATAGAATTGACGGAAATGGTTGGAAAAACCGCCAAACGTGAATATTGCCACGAAGAAAATGACGAAGAACTTCGCAAAGCTGTGCACGAAGCATGTTATGCTAAAGCATATGCTATTGCAGAGGCCGGAAATAAAGACAAACATGCTCGTCAAGATGCATTTGATGCCATCCGTGATGAGTTTAAAGCACAATTTACAGAAGAAGAACTGGAGGAGAAAGGGGCACTAATAGACCGTTACTATCATGATGTAGAAAAAGAGGCAATGCGTCGTTGTATTCTTGATGAGGGTAAGCGACTCGACGGCCGTAAAACTACAGAAATCCGCCCAATATGGTGTGAAATAGATTATCTTCCGGGACCTCACGGTTCTGCGATCTTCACTCGTGGTGAGACTCAGTCTTTAACCTCTGTTACTCTAGGAACGAAACTAGATGAGAAAACGATTGATGACGTTTTGAACCAAAGCAAAGAACGTTTTCTACTACACTATAACTTCCCTCCATTCTCAACAGGTGAAGCAAAAGCACAACGCGGTGTAGGTCGTCGTGAAATAGGACACGGAAATCTTGCTTGTCGGGCATTAAAAAATATGATTCCGGAAGATTACCCATACGTGGTTCGCGTAGTTTCTGATATTCTTGAATCAAATGGTTCATCTTCAATGGCTACCGTATGTGCAGGAACACTTGCATTGATGGATGCCGGAGTTAAGATTAAGAAACCGGTTTCAGGTATCGCAATGGGATTAATAAAAAATGCAGGAGAAGATAAATATGCTGTACTATCTGACATTTTGGGTGATGAAGACCATTTAGGAGATATGGATTTCAAAGTAACCGGAACAGAAGATGGTATTACCGCAACACAAATGGATATTAAAGTAGACGGTTTATCATTTGATATTCTGGAGAAAGCTTTGAATCAAGCTAAAGAAGGCCGTATGCATATTTTAGGCAAGATTACCGATTGTATTGCAGAGCCGCGTGCCGAACTGAAAGATCATGCTCCACGCATTGAAACAATGACTATTCCTAAAGAGTTTATCGGAGCGATTATAGGTCCGGGTGGAAAAATTATACAAGGAATGCAGGAAGAAACCGGAGCCACTATCACGATTGAGGAAATCGATGGAGCCGGAAGAATCGAAGTCTCAGGTACCAACAAGGCATCTATTGAGAAAGCGATGAACTTAATCAAAGGTATTGTTGCAATTCCTGAAGTTGGAGAAGTCTATAAAGGGAAAGTACGTTCTATCATGCCTTATGGTGCATTCATTGAATTCCTCCCAGGAAAAGACGGATTACTTCACATCTCTGAAATAGACTGGAAACGTTTGGAAACGGTAGAAGAAGCCGGAATTAAAGAAGGGGATGAAATTGATGTTAAATTAATGGACATTGATCCCAAAACCGGAAAATTCAAATTATCAAGAAAAGCTTTACTTCCTCGCCCTCCAAAAGTTGATAAAGAAAAATAAGCATTCTGTTTTACTTTAAATAAGAGCTCCGGTATGATACATTTCATACCGGAGCTTTTTCCATTACAATAGTTGTTTAATCCAAAAATATTAATTTACTTTGTTCTTAAGTTAATGATTTGCCTTAATTTATACCAGCAAAAAAAATGAACGAAAGAGAAAAGACGTGTACAATCCTAGAACATTCTCTATGTTTTGTGGAGTAGGCAGGTTGAAACAAGTTTATCTCTATCTTTCATCAATTTTCACATATACACTAAACACAAGACTAAAACACACCGGCAAATCTAAAGAGCAGAACAGAGTTCGCATATTTTAAGTGTACCAAAATCATAAGATCAATTTATATCATCAATGAAAAGAAAAACTCTATTACTATAGATAAAGAAATATATCTTTATATACATTTTTAAACCAAATACGCGCCATGAGAAATAAGAAAATTTAGTATGCCATTCATACCCTCCGAAATAAGGAGTCGGGAAGTACCCCCATACTTCCCGACCAAACTTAGTCACAAATCGACTTTAATCAATTCATAAACTTAACACAAGACAAAGATATAAGAAAAAAATCTTTGCGAATACATTTATATCAAAAAGTTTAATATTCAATTAAATAATTATTAAGAATGAAAACCACACTCTTCCTACTAATTTTTATCGTACTCCAAGCATATTGCGGAACAGGATATTCCCAAAATGCCGACAATAAGATCGTAGCAAAAGTGCTTAATCGGGGTTTCAACAGTACAGAAATTAATTATATTGCGAAGAACAAAAATAATGTTTTGACAAAAAACAGTATTGATAACACTAAACAACAGAAAAAAATCACCATTAAAGGCAATGTCACCGATATGAATGGCGAACCGATCATCGGGGCTAACGTACTTGAAAAAGGTACGACAAATGGCACAATAACCGATATAGACGGTGATTTCTCATTCGAAGTTAATCCAGATGGAACATTTATTGTTTCTTTCATTGGCTATAAAACTCAGGAATTTCCGATTAAGGGTAAAGAACGTTTCCGAATCAAATTACCAGATGAGTCATTGACTCTTGACAATGTTGTAGTTACTGCAATGGGAATCAAAAAGAAAGCTGCATCTTTAACATACTCGGCTCAACAAGTGGCAGGAGATGAATTAACCCGAATGAAAGATCCTAACATGATTACAGCTTTAACCGGAAAAGCAGCCGGTGTACTAATCACGAGAAACTCATCCGGATTAGGTGGTTCGGCTAAAGTTCTAATTCGTGGGGTACGCTCGGCTAATGAAAAAGCAAATAATCAACCTTTATACGTCATTGACGGTATTCCCATGCTAAACTCTCTCAGCGAACAAGCATCTTCTGTAATGGGAGGAGTAAATGATGCCGGAAACCGTGACTCTGGTGACGGTATTTCTAATCTGAATCCTGATGATATTGAGAGTCTCAGCATCTTAAAGGGTGCTTCTGCTGCTGCACTCTATGGTTCACAGGCTGCTAACGGTGTTATTTTAATCACGACAAAGAAAGGTAAAGCCGGTATACAAAAAGTTACGTTCTCTTCTAATCTGACAGTGGATCAGGCTATTAGTTTACCGGAATTTCAAAACAGATATGCCCGTAAAGACAATCAAAGTTGGGGAGAGGATAAAGGATCTCTAACTGACTATAATAATGTTGATGATTTTTTCCACAATGGTATAACTGCTATCAATTCTCTTTCACTGCAAAATGGAAATGAAGCAATGCAAACCTACTTTTCTTATGCCAATACAAGCGCAAAAGGCATTGTCGGGCATAACAAATTGCAGAAGCATAATCTTAATCTTCGAGAAGCTGCAAGTTTCTTTAATGATAGATTAAAATTAGATGCCAATGTGAATTTTATGACACAGACTATTAGAAACCGCCCTGCATCAGGGGGGTATTACATGAACCCATTAGTAGGTCTATATGGTTATCCACGTGGAGAAGACATAACTCCTTATAAAACGGGATTCGAGAAATTGGATCCATCCCGTAATATACAATCCCAACAATGGTACACTAATGTAAGTAGTTTCGAACAGAATCCATATTGGTTGATTAATCGAGTACAAGGAAAAGACAAGCGTTACCGTGCATTAGCTGCTTTAACTACAAGCTTGAAGATAACCTATTGGTTTACTTTACAAGCACGCGGAAATATAGACTATACGAATGACAAATTTCAACAAAAAACATATGCTACCACCGCCAGTGATTTAATTGGAACAACACCAAAAAATAATGGTAGATACGTTGATCAAAGCCGCACTGAAATGCTGCTTTATGCCGATTTAATGGCAATGTTCAACAAGAAATGGAATAATTGGGCTTTAAATGCAGCTTTAGGAACAAGTATCAATAGCACCAAAACAGACGGGTTAAGGTTGGACTCCAAAATCGGCGGGCTCTACTACCCTAATGTGTTTACTGTATCCAATATCCGCATGAACACTTCCGCCGCATGCGACGAGATTATCAACCAACGCCATGTACTCCAATCCATCTTCTCAACGGCACAAATCGGTTGGAAAGAAAGTTTATACCTGGATGTTACCGCCCGTAACGACTGGGCATCCACATTAGCCTATACTAAACATAAAAATAAAGGCTTCTTCTATCCTTCAGCAGGTCTATCATGGATTATCAATAATACGATCAGAATGCCAAAGTGGATATCTTTTGGCAAGATACGTGCATCTCGGTCTAAAGTCGGTAATGATCTTCCGCTATATGTAAGCAACCCTGTAGACATCATTGGAGCCGGTGGTAAACTTATACAAAACGATGTTGCACCGTTTAGCGAATTGAAGCCGGAAATGAGCACTTCTTATGAAATAGGTACCGAATGGAAGTTCTTTAATTATCGTTTGGATCTGGATTTCACTTATTACCGCACCAATACCAAAAACCAATTACTGAAAATGCCTTCCTCCGCAGGCGCATTATATAAATTCTATTATGTGAATGCCGGTAACATTCAAAATGAAGGTGTCGAACTCACTTTAGGAGTAACTCCGGTTATGAACAAAGATTTCCGCTGGAAAAGCATATTCAATTTCTCTACCAACAGAAACAAAATTATATCACTACACAAAGAGCTCAAATCATTCGCTTATGGCGACGAAGGAATGAGTATGATGTACATGATGAGAATTGTGGAAGGGGGTTCTCTAGGAGATATTTACGGAAATAAATTCAAAAGAGACAATGAAGGTAATATCATTTATCAGAGAAACGAAAGAACAGGAGAAGCAACCGATATGCCATCCTATTCAACCGGGAATAATGACAAAATAGGCAATGCAAATCCAAAAGCATTACTAGGTTGGAGTAATACGTTTACTTATAAAGGTTTTACTCTTTACTTCCTGGTTGACTGCCGTTTCGGAGGCGATATAATTTCCATTACGCAAGCCGAGCTTGACCAAAAAGGGGTTAGCAAAACCAGTGGTGATGATCGTGCACGTGGCTTTGTAGACTTGGAAGGACACAGAATAAAAGATGTGGAAGGTTTCTATTCTATCGTCGGAGGACGCAACGGCGTCACAGAAAATTATCTTTATGATGCAACAAACATCCGTTTACGAGAATTGTCCTTAGGTTATGACTTCCCGAAAAAATGGATGACAAGAACAAAAGTATTCAGTGATATTCAATTATCATTCATTGCACGCAATCTATTCTTTTTCTATAAAAACGTTCCGTTTGATCCGGACGCAAGTTTGTCAAGTGGCAACAGTTGTCAGGGAGTGGACGTGTTCGGTATACCAACAACAAGAAGTTTAGGTTTCAATGTCAAATTCACATTCTAATTGAAAGAAACAATATGATGAAAAAAGACACCATATATATTATAAGCCTATTTATAGCAGGATTAACAATATTCAGTTCCTGCACAGGCAACTTCGAAGAGTACAATACGAAAACAACCGGATATGGGGAAGATAAACAGATACAGGATTTTAAGCTATATACAAACCCCATTGACATAGTAGAACAAGGTATCTATTTCAATTACGACTGGGGAAGCGGCAAGAATTGGCCCTATCAGATTATGCAAAACCTTTCATCTGATATGTTCTGCGGCTACTTTCATGATTTTAACGGCAGTTTTAACGACAAGAACTCGACTTACAATCTAAACGACGGATGGACTTCAACCACATGGATAAACACCTATGGCTACATTCTTCCGGCAGCCCAAAAAGCTATTGATTTAAATAAAGACTTATACCCTGCTTTTGTGGGAGTCACCAAAATATTGAAAGTGGAACTTATGCACCGCATTGCAGACCTATACGGACCTATCGTATATACCCAATTCGGAATAAAAACCGGTTCGGACCCCGATGATCTGAAAACAGCATACTATGCATTCTTTTCCGACTTAGATGATGCCCAACAGCTCATCAATGATTACATCAAATCTGCACCGAACAATAATACTTTTGCAGATGCAGATATATTAACACAAGGAGGCACTTATCCGGAATGGATTAAATTCTCAAATTCATTACGTCTCCGTTTGGCGATGCGTATCTCTAATGTCGATAGAACCAAAGCTGAATATGAGGCAAAGAAAGCACTAGATCCGAACAATGGCGGCGTTTTAGAATTATCTTCCGAAATTATCCAAGTATCCGGCAAGAATGGTTATACCAACCCCTTGGGAGAAATAAATAAAGGATGGCTAGAAGTGCATATGAATGCCAATATGGAATCATACCTTCTCGGCTATGAAGACCCGCGTACACAGAAATACTTCGAGAAATCTATTGAAGCCTATGAAAATGAAATAGATGATAATGGCAACTATGTTTATGGAGAAACCCGGAAAGATGTTAACTACTACGGACAATATAAAGGTATCCGCCAAGGTACAGGTACTACACATAATTACTATAAGGGACATTCCATAAGCACTGTAACTCCCAATACTCCGGCTATCTTAATGACAGCAGCCGAGGTTTGGTTTCTTCGTGCAGAAGCAGCCCTAAGAGGATATGTGGATGCAGGAAAAGAAGGGGAATACTATAAGAAAGGAGTACAAACATCATTTGAGCAATGGGGAGCAGGCAGTGCAGACTTATATTTGGAATCTCAAAATACTCCGGCAGGATACAAAGATGCTTTCGGAAAAGAGAATAATCCTACCATCTACGATATTGCCGCTCAAAGTAATGTTACTCCTAAATGGGAAGATGCAGTGGCACAAGAAGAAAAACTAGAAAAAATAGCCGTACAGAAGTGGCTGGCAATCTATCCGGAAGGTTGCGAAGCATGGGCAGAACAAAGACGTACGGGCTATCCCAAGCTATTTGAGGTTTATCACAACAACAGTCAGGGAACTATTGATTCAAAAACAGGAATACGTCGTCTGATATTTCCACAAGCACTAAAGAACGATAATCCTACCCAATATAACCAACTACTCAGATTACTAGGCGGGGCAGATAATGGTGGTACCCGTTTATGGTGGGATGTAGGAAGAAACATTTTCTAAGACAAAAGAAAGTTAAAGCTCCGTTCCTATTTCTCCAACAAAGTAAAAGCATCAAAAAGGCCGTCTCAAATATGAAACGGCCTTTCAAAACTAATACCTGAACTCAATCATCCCAAAACTTCCTTTTAGAACGAGCTCCGCCACCTTCATGCGGATCATCTGTCAAATTTAAACGATCAGTATCAGAACCCGCTATTACATTTTCCAACATTAATTCGATTACCTCTATTTGCGGTCTTATATAAACTTCTTTATTTTCCATTTCTTCTCATTTTAAGATTAACAACTAGATTATTACTACCTTCTGCTGATTGATAATGTAAACTCCTTTATCCAATCCTGTAACATAATTAGAACCTTCATGCAGACTTAAAGTTCTGACCAGACATCCATCCAAGGTATAAACATTAATCATTTGCACTTTGCCCGAAATGATTTCAACAGAACCACTATTAGGAATTATCACCAGTCGATCAATATTTCCGGTAGAATCGATACCGGTAGCCCCACCATTGTCATGAGCTATTGACAGCATTCTATTTGCAGCAGCAGTAAAATAAGCACGGAATGCAGGAATATAAGACCCATTGGGGGTTCCTTCTGCTACTTTGGCAAAGGCTGTTCCCGCATTATTCATCAGATAGAAACCTACCACGTCATTTCCTTCAATCTTACGATAATTTGCATGATACGCATATCCGGCAGCAGGAGATACAGGGGATAAATTTTCTGTAGAATAAACCGGTGCATTCGTTGCTTCAAATATTACATTATCTATTTCTTTTCCTCTTTTTGCCAGATATGGAACATTCGCTTTTACAGATTCAACTCTAGAAAAAATCATTTCATCTTTATCTTCAGCAGTCGTTTCTACATCTGCAAACTCTTCCAATATCATATCATCCTGATTCACATCGAAAGGCAAACAGACTGTTATCCATCCATCATCCGACAAAGAGCGAGTATAAGAGATTTTATCGGCAGTAAAATTCTTCACATTGTTAAAGCTATAACCATCTTGCAATACAACATTGGAAGCCTCAGCTCCTTCTCCGTTAAATACCACTACATTCTCTTCACCATCCACATTCAAACCTTCATTTACATAAATCAAACAGTTCGGGTTCAAACCTGCAACAGAAGGTAGTTCGGTCAAGTCAGTCACATTCGTAAAGTCTATTGTTGTAACAAATGGAGCATTCTCTCCGATTATCGTATTAAATGTATCAGAGTCCCATCTCCCGGTTAAAACAATATCCGTAGCAGTTCCCCCATTCGTCAAGTCATCAGCTGCGGTTATTTGCCAATAAATTGCGTTATCAGAACCCTTATCAGAATAAACATCACTCCACCAACCGGTTCCGGTATCATTGCCCAAATGCTTCCCATCAACTTTAATCTGAATGAAGACATAACTTGATTTTTCCAGATTTTCAGTTGCTACAATTCTAAAAAGAGCATTATCTCCTTCAGAAGATACATCCTCCGCCCATAGAGTAGTATACCCATTACTATCTCTATACAAATATTTTCCATTTCGAACAGATTGGATTCTATAATAAACAAAATCACCTTCCACTACTTCTTCAAACTTAAATTTTTGCTCGTTAAACGTATTCAAAAAAGCCTTGCCCTCTCCATTTTCATCTAAAGAATTTATCCCTTTACCTTCCTCTCCATCATAGGTTATATAATATTTCTTCTCGGATTCCGGATGTATAACAATCAAGCTTTCTTTAAAAGTCTTGAATATAGCCTCTAAAGCTCCCTTCACAGCATCAACGTCTTCTTGAGTTGCCTCCGAATCATCAAACACATCTTGCGCTGCAGCTTGCTTAGCCAACAATTCATCATATACATCCTGAGGAAATTGACCGATTTCATTACCTATCTGAATTACAGGATTACTTAAATAACTATTCACATTATCTAAAATAAGAATCAATGCCATTTTATCTGCATCGCTTGCAATATACTCTGTGATAATCCATTTATAATTAGGAGCATATCCCCAACTAGCATCTGCCGTACATTTCACATAAGACTCATCAGGATAATCTGTCCCTAATAAATTTTGGTAATTGCTATTACCAATATAAACACTTCCATCTCCAACAGAAGTAATGATGAATTCCACTTTACTTCCATACGCTGCAATATTGCTCGGGTCAACCCATACTGCAAGCCAGTCATTACCATCTAAAGAAGGTGTCGCTTGTGCAATATACTTGCCTGAAGCTACATTCTGAATATAATACTTACCAGTTTGACCGGAAACAGGAATAAATTTAAATTGCTGTTTTGTTCTTTCCTCCTCTGTTGAATAACGTTCGAAGAAACCAACTTCATAAAGCGTTCCCCAACTGGCAGATGCGGGTTCACTAAGTGGGGTAATATAACAAAGCGTACGAACGTTTACGATATTATATACCTTATTCTCATCGGGTACTGTTACTGATGTTTGTGCACTGACATCGAAGAGGGCACAAAGAAGAATCAAAATCAATAAAACATACTTTTTTTTCATAATACATAAATTTAATATTCGGATTAACAAAATAGAAAATACTTATTAGAGACTTTACTTAAACTGCTTTGAGCATACAGATCCATAGAACCTCACACTGTTTAATTAAGAATCTAGTAATTACATAATGTTTTCGTATACAATTCTCGCTTAAAACATCGTAATTTAATATTAAGACGTATATGCCGAATAAATCCACCAAATAGAATCCTACTATTCTCATAAAAAAATTGAGAATGAGAGAAATCTCCATTAAATAATGGTTCATCTACAGAATCATGTCTTATTTGTGGTTCATCCAGCATACGGTCGATTGCCTGCAAACAATAGGAGTTTGTCGATAATCGACCGTATGTTTGGCTTCAAACGTCCTTATGATTTTTTCAATCAACCTGATGATTAAAAAAAACATCAAGGTGTTTGAAAAAAACATCAAGTTCATTTTAAAATCACCTAAGGGAGCGATGTCCATCACTCAAGGAGGCGTTGGCTGACGCTCAAGGGAGCGATAGCTTACAGCTACTGGAGCGTTAGGCATCACTCCCTTAGGCGTTTTTGGCTTGCTTATTTTGTTGTGTCTTGTCCTGCTATAGGTTGACTCAAACAGATCATCAAATGAGTTCAAAAGAATTAAAAAAAGTAGTACAACGTC
>ENA-USUG01000399-USUG01000399.1-human-gut-metagenome-genome-assembly--contig:-NODE-399-length-72604-cov-46.055290_pt1 | contig 72604 bp, 59 predicted proteins | sample MGYA00250059_ERZ773394 | MGnify/ENA primary metagenome ERZ773394 (study PRJEB29103, sample SAMN06111957) | human gut metagenome | biome: human gut; feature: ankylosing spondylitis patient; material... | reverse complement strand
GGCAAGGATGTCCACACTGCCCGTGTTCAGGTCGTAAGTATCCGCAAACGCCGCTGTGGCGATGGACGAGACCATGGCCACCAGAGCCGCTGTGGACAGCACCCGCAAGGCAAGCTGTTTTTTCACATTTTTCCGCATTGCAAAACCCTCCAAACAAAAAAACTTGCAGAGACGTAAACGTTACCGGGAACGATGCCGAAAACCGGCAAAACCCGGAACTTCAGGGCAGAAAAACACATAGCCGTGCATTTTCATGCCCGGCGTCTCTTTACGGCACAAGTATAGTGCTGTGCCGTGGAGAATGTCAAGGCAAAATGCTGAATTTTCGGGGGGGGGGTAGGCAATTTTGTGAAACGAGCACAAAAACAGCTGAGAATTTGAGGTAGAATGACAGGGCAAAACTGCACAAAAACCGGAAGCAGACGGAAAGTCTGTCAAACCCGTACACAAAAAAGAACGACTTTACAGCAGTTTCAAAAGGTTTCGGGCAGGGGTTCGGGCGGAGCGGGCAAGGGCACCGCCCTGCGGAATGCAGGCAAGCGGAGGAGGGAGCATCTCCCGGCAAAACAAAAGAGCCTGCAAACGCACGCAGCACGTTTGCAGGCTCTGGAAGCAGCGGTTACACCCGCGCCGCACCCTGATCCAGAATTTTATCGAACCGGGCAAAGAAGGTGATGGTAGTAATGGTGGCCGCCAGAATGTCGCTGACCGGCTCCGCCAGAAACACGCCGAACACCGGGTCGGACACGACGTGGGGCAGAATGAAGATGAGCGGGATCAGCAGGATGATCTTGCGCAGGCAGGCCAGCAGCAGGCTGACCTTGGCCTGCCCCAGCGCCATAAAGCTCTGCTGGCAGGCGATCTGGAAGCCCATGGCAAAAATGCCGGCCATGTAAATGCGCATGGCCCAGGTGGTGTAGGAAATGAGTGCGGAATCGGAGGTGAAGATGCCCGCCACGGCCCCGGGCACCAGCATCATGGCCAGCCAGAACAGGCAGGTGTATGCGCCGCACAGGGTCAGCTGGAACCGGAAAGCCTCCTTTACGCGGGGCTTTTTGCCGGCTCCGAAGTTGAAGCTCATCACCGGCTGGCCGCCCTGGCACACGCCCTGAATGGGCAGTGTGCACAGCTGGGAGGCGCTGGTGATCACGGTCATGGCACCCACAGCCACGTCGCCGCCGTAGCGGGCCAGACTGGAGCTGAAGCTGATGGAGAGCAGACTCTCGGTGGAAAGCATCACAAAGGTGGAGATGCCCAGTGCCAGCACCGGCAGGATGACCGGTTTTTCCAGCCGGAGAAACGCCCTGCGCAGGTGCAGGATCGTCTTTTTGCCGGTGAGGAATTGCAGGATCCACGCCGCGCCCACGGCCTGACTGAGCACCGTGGCAATGGCTGCGCCCTGCACGCCCAGCCCAAACCCGAAGATGAGGATGGGGTCCAGAATGATGTTGATCACGGCACCGATCACGGTGGTGAGCATGCTGGTCTTGGCAAAGCCTTGGGTGGTGATGAAGGGATTCATGCCCAGCACCAGCAGCACGAACACCGAGCCGAGAATGTAGATGCGGCTGTAGCTCAACGCATACGGCAGGGTGGCGTCACTGGCACCGAACAGCCGCAGCAGCGCGGGTGCACCCGCATAAAAGCCGATGGTCAGCACCACTGCAAAGAGCATCAGTACCGTAAAGCTGTTGGAGATGATCTTTTCGGCCTGCTGCCGGTCCCCCTGCCCCAGTGCAATGGCGGTGCGCGGTGCGCCGCCCGCGCCCACCAGCATGGCGAATGCGTTCAGCAGCATGAGGATGGGCGTGAACAGTCCCACGCCGGTGAGCGCGGCTGCGCCGATGCCCTCAATGTGCCCGATGTAAATGCGGTCTACGATGTTGTACAGCAGGTTCACTACCTGCGCCACCACGGCAGGGATCATCAGCTGCAGCATCAGCTTTTTCACGCTGCCGGACCCCATGTCCTGTTTTGCCTGTGCCATAGAACAAAAACTCCTTTTGCTTCAAATTTGAACGATATCCCTTTTATTATAATCGAAATCGGTCCAAAAGGATAGACCTTTTTCGCAAAGAAGTGCAAAAATTGGAAGCGTGCGGCGTCCGTTGGCACGCTGCAAAAAACGTGCAGAGAGCAAACTCCCTGCACGCAGACCCTATAAAAAACAGTTGACGGAAAATCGCTTTTTTGCTATACTATAAAGGCTACAATATGGAGATGTATCGAAGTGGTCGTAACGAGAACGACTCGAAATCGTTTTGTCCTTAACCGGGCACGTGGGTTCGAATCCCACCATCTCCGCCAACAAAAGGCACCGGCTCAGGCTGGTGCCTTTTTTGCAGTAGCGAAATTATGGATAGACGGTTACTTGCTTCCGGAACGAAGATTGCGATATAATGCTGAAAAGCGCGCTTCAATATAAGCTTGTAAACCAAGAGAAAATTTCTGGTTAACACTATTGCAATAACCTAAGAGCTACGAATTGTTTTGAATTGAAAATGGAGGAAAATATGGCATCTGAAAAGAAAACTCAGTCTGTCGAACCAAATGTTGCAGATTTGGTGAATGGCTGGCTGAGGTCATATAAACTTGATTACAAGCTGGAACAGGAATCTCTAAACACAGAAATTGATAAAGCACTGGACGATTATTACTCGAAGAACGGTGGCACGGGTGGAAATCGTCCAGATGCAAAGCTTCTTGTCGAGGATAGTCGGCTGGATAAGTACCCGATTCTGATTGAATATAAAGGCTACAAAGATAAGCTGGTTAAACTTGATGCGTGCGGACGGGTAGAAAATAAAACGGCCAAAAATGAGCCGAATTTTAAGAATATCAATTCTTATGCAGTTAATGGAGCTGTGCATTATGCAAATGCAATCCTCCATCATACGAGTTATACGGATATCATTTCAATAGGTGTCACGGGCTTTAAAAACGAACGCGGAGAATTGGAATGCCAAATCGGTGTTTATTATGTTTCCAAGAAAAATCTTGGTGCCGGGCAGAAGGTTGATGATTATACAGATCTTTCCTTTCTGAAAAAGGAAAACTTTGACGCATTTATCGAAAAGGTCAAGGCTTTGCAGCTAAGCCAGAAAGAATTGGACGAGCTGAAAGAAAAGCGTGAGCAGGAGATCAGTGCAAGTCTTGTAAAGCTGAATAATGATATTTATCAGAACGAAAAAGGTCTCGGGGAAAACGATCGGGTCTATCTCGTAGCGGCTTCTATCATCGCAACACTTGGTGTTCCAGGGAAAGTTGCTCCGTTGGATAAAGACGATTTGAAATCCTCTATGGAAGAGGGAAATAAAGACGGTGATATTATCGTCCGAAAAATCAAGGCCTTTCTGAATGAAAAACGGCTTCCGCAGGAAAAGAAGGAAATGATTCTGCGGACACTGCAAAATACATTGACAACAGACAACATCAACAAGGTTGCAAACGGCGAAAGCCAACTGAAGCGCGTTTTCACAAAAATTGTGGATGACCTTGGAATCTATTACAAGATTGGACTTACTACAGATTTTACAGGAAAGCTGTTTAATGAAATGTATGGTTGGCTGGGGTTTACTCAGGATAAACTGAACGATGTTGTGCTGACGCCCTCCTATGTTGCAACATTTCTGGTCAAGCTTGCGCGAGTGAACATGGATTCTTATGTGTGGGATTTTGCAACTGGCTCCGCTGGCCTTCTTGTAGCAGCAATGAACGAAATGCTGATCGATGCAAAGAAGAAAATCAAGTCACCGGAAAAATTGGCGAAAAAATCGATGGAAATCAAGGCGAAGCAACTGCTTGGTCTGGAGCTTTTGTCGAGCGTTTACATGCTTGCTATTCTGAACATGATTCTAATGGGAGATGGCAGTTCAAATATTCTGAACAAAGACTCGCTTACTGACTTCAACGGAAATTATGGCTACGGCGATAACAAAAGTAAATTTCCTGCAACAGCATTTGTACTGAACCCGCCTTATTCGGCGAAGGGAAACGGCATGGTTTTCGTTAAAAGAGCGTTGGATATGATGAGTGGCGGGTATGCGGCGATTATTATTAAAAGTCCGGCGGGCTCCGGGCAAGCAACCGAATATAACAGAAAAATCTTGAAGCACAGCACATTGCTGGCTAGCATTAAGATGCCGATCGATCTGTTTATTGGAAAATCGAGTGTGCAGACAAATGTTTATGTGTTCCGTGTTGGTGAGGCACACCAAAAGGATGATGTCGTAAAATTTATTGATTTTTCTGTAGATGGCTATACACGTTCTAACCGAAGAAAAGCGAGCGTTAATTTAAGAGACAGCAATCATGCAAAAGAACGTTATCAGGAAGTAGTGGATCTTGTCCGTTATGGAAAAGAAAAACTTCATTTTTTGACTGCAAAAGAATATTATGAAGGTCATATTGATCCGGAAAACGGTGCGGATTGGAATCAAACAGCACCAAATGATGCAGCCCCTGCATTGAAAGATTTTGAGAAAGCTGTAAATGATTGTCTTGTGTGGAAAGTATCAAACCTTATCCGAAATTCAAAAGAGGAAGATGAATTATCCGGGAAAATAATTACTCCATTTGATGAAAGAAAAAAAGAAATCCAGTGGGGAGAGTACTTGCTTGGAGATTTGTTTGAAATTCAAAAAACACGAGGGTTTAATGCAAGCGCACTGACAGAAGGAGATACATATGACTATGTAACAAGAACATCCATGAATCAGGGCGTATTAAGAACAACGGGTTTTGTGAATAAGGAAAACATCAATAATGCTGGTACTTGGAGCCTTGGACTGCTTCAAATGGATTTTTTCTATAGAAGTAAACCGTGGTATGCCGGACAGTTTGTTCGGAAAATCGCTCCTAAAATTGAGATACCAGAGGAAGTTGCACCCTATTTTACAGCTATTTTAAACCAGAAAAAGAATCAATTATTGCAAGTTTTGGTAAGAGACGTGGACAGTACATTTAAAAAGTGTACGGTCAGACTTCCGATAAATGATGAAGGGAGAATTGATTTTGAACTTATAAAATCTTTCATTACAACTCTGGAAAGAGAACGATTGAAAAATATATCGGATTATTTAAAATCGAGCGGATTGCCATATTAACAAGCCGGTAACTGAAAAGTTATGAATAAAAACAAGTTTGTTGCTTTAAAATTTTTCTGAGTACTTCCGCAAACTTCATGTCCTGCTCCTTTGTCCGTTTTGCACTCCCTTTCGGGTGCTTCCCGGCACGGAGGAGCTTTTTGTTTTCGTACCGCCGCAGCATGAGGGCATCCATGTTGTCGGCGGTGTACGCCAAGCCGTTCTGGTTCAGCACTCTGGCACACCGGGCAAGGCACATGCTTGCCAGCCCATAGTCCTGTGTTATGACAATGTCACTCGGCTTTACCCGGTTGACCAGCGCAAAGTCTACGCTGTCAGTACCCTTGTCAAATACCAGCGTCTGCGCACCCTCACGCTCGATCTGGTGCGAGGTGTCGCACAGGATAATGACCGGGATGCCGAACTGCTTTGCAATCTGCAATGTCAAATCGACAACCGGACAGCCATCCGCATCAATCAAAATGGTCATGTGTGTTCCTCCATCACCCACCGAAAGGCTCTTGCGGTGCGCAAATCGGCGTCTTTGAAATGCCCGCCGCTGTTCCATTCAAGGGTGCAGTCTGCGCCACGCTCTGCAAGTCGGCTGTGCAGGGTGCGGATATTATCACCTACTGTAGCCATAGCTGCGTTCCTTGTGCGCTCTTCCCGGTCGCCAAGGCTCAGGTAAATGCACTGTGCCTGAATGGGGTGCTGTTGTTCAAACTCCATCCATCCCGGAAACCATACGGAAGGCGAAGCGGCCGCAACACCGGAAAACAGAGCTGTCTGCGTGGATGCCCACAGCGCGAACAATCCGGCCAGCGAGTAGCCGCCCAGAATGATCCGGACATTTTCCGGCAGTGCAAACTGCTTTTTCAGGGTGGGAATCGCCTGTTCTGTCAGAAAGCGTAGTGTGCCCGCCGCATTGCCGCCGAAACTTTCTTTACCCCACACCGCAGGAGCTTCCCACGGGGAAAGTTCATCGTTCCAGCTTTCCACCGGGATGGCCGCAAACAAAAAGTGGTGCGCACTCTGTGCAATAGCGGCAACCTCGCTGTCCATGCTTTGCAGCTCGTGTTCGCCGGTCATTTGGAGCAGCAGGTATTCCGCCGCATGGGCTTCGCCGTAAATGCGGCAAGGGCTGTTCCCGATTTGCATTGTCTGTGCGGTCACTGCGACGTCCTCCCGAAAAAACTTTGATAAGCCCAGTATAGCAACTGAAAAATCATTTTGCAATTCAAAAGGCGTTCATAGCCGTAGCAAGCAGTGTCTTCGTATATACAAAGACCATTTTTGCGTTGCAAAATACTTGTTGGGAAATCCCAAGCCCTTGAACTGCATCCGACGGATGCAGGCTTCGCGTTTCTGCAAAACGCTCTTTCAGCACTCCGCAGGAGTGCGCGGCTATCACGGGACGTGATGTTCACAGGGGGGTGGGATTGCATCCCAACAAGCAGAACACGCACGGCAAATTTGCAATGCCGTGCGTGTTCTGGCCTTTGTGCGCACAAAGGCACTGCTTGCGAGACTGAATGAAAAAGCTGAAAGAAAATATTATACTGTTCTTGAATTCAAAATTTTGATGATGGCATTAGCAATAGTGGTTGCTTCATCAAGTGTATTTTGCTTACCAAAAGAAACTCGAATCGTACCGCGTGCATATTCATCGGGAAGATGAATTGCCTTTAAAACGTGCGAGGTCTGGATACGCTTGCTGTCGCAGGCTGACCCAGTTGAAATACAGATCCCCATCAAATCCAGTCGATGGAGCAGCATTTCGCCGGATGTATTACGAAATGATATACTTACATTTCCTGGAATATGATTGACATCACCGTTGCGAACAAAGTCAAGGTTGGAATTGGCAAGAACGTTCAAAAACTTTTGCTCGATTTGAAGCAAATTCTCTTGATTTTGTTTCATTTCATGGCAGTTCTTCTTTAGAGCAGTAGCCAATCCAACAATACTGGCAACATTTTCCGTTCCGGCTCGCATCCCAGATTCTTGAGCACCGCCATCCATAAACGGATGGAGAGACGTACCAGATTTTATGAAAATAAAGCCTATTCCTTTAGGACCATTAAATTTATGAGCAGATGCAGACAGCATATCAATGCCTAGGACATTTACATCAATCGGAATGTGCCCAACGGCCTGAACTGCATCCGTATGAAACAGCGCACCGTATTTATGCGCAATGTTTGCAAGAGAAGCTATGGGCTCAATGCTCCCGATTTCATTATTGACAAGCATAATTGAAACCAACCGGGGCTTACAATCCATGGCAGCCTCTAAGGTTTCAGTTTGAACCGTTCCATGACAATTCACAGGAAGATATCGAACATTTACACCAAGATGCTCCATTGCCGCACAAGCATTTAGGATGGCATGGTGTTCAATTTGGCTAGTCAAGATAGGGCGTTTTAAAGAGCTACTTTTTATAGCCCAGTTATCACTTTCAGTGCCGCCGGATGTAAAATAGATTTCTTCGGGTTTTGCCCCAATGCAGTCAGCAATAGTTTCTCTTGCCCACTTCAAGGCAGTTCGTGGTTCTCTGGCAAAAGAATATGGCTGTGAGGCGTTTCCATACTGCTCAAGAAGAAATGGCTTCATTGCCTCAAAAGAATCCTGATCCAACGGGGTGGTCGCTGCATTATCAGCATAAATCATGAGTAAGCACCTTTGTTATTTGCAAACAATCTCAGGGATGCGCTTGCTTGGAACATCATATTCCTTGGCATCGATGATGCAGAGCTGTTTATAGATCGCAGAGCGCATTTCAATAGCGGGATTTAGACAATAGTCAATAAATTCCTGACGGTCAATATCATTTGGAGTTTGTACATGAGGAAACAGAAGTTTCAAAAACGCGGTACATAACCGCTTGATTGCGGTCATATGGCGTTTATCTGCGTTTGACGGAAAATCAATCATAGCATCAACGACAGCTGAATATGTGAGATCATCTCGCAAGGCATGCATCACTTCGGCAAAATATTCCGTATTGATGGCCCAACCCTTGGCAATCATACCGGTTGTCATTCGAGGGATTTCCCATCCAGGAATAAAACCATGGAAACGATCCAATGTTGCAGATTCCCCGAACACTTCACTAATATTAGCAACCATATTTTTATTTGTGTCAAATCGGTCTGCATCAATATTTCCAAGAACAATTACACCTGCACCTGAAGACAACGAAGCATCAAAGCCTTTAATCTCGCCATATTCCATGTAGTGCTTGAGCGCCTGCTGAATTTGACCGGGTTGTTCAAATGTAATAGACTGAACTTCATCAAACCCCACAAAATCAAATCGTGTAAGAAGACCACCGGTCTTTTTCGCATTGTCGTAAATCAAGGATGCGCGAGATACAGTACCGCCACTAATAAGCCAACCACGCTTGCTTATTTTTTCAAACACGTAACTTTTTCCGGTGCCTTTTGGAGCAAGTTCAATCAGATTAACGCGTTTTTCAACGAATGGCAGAAGGCGACGAAGAAAATAAAGTTTTTTCCGTTCGCTCACCTCACCATTCTCATCTAAGTACCCGTCGGGATTGTAGTCAATCGCTTCGATAATGACATCAATCCATTCATGAATAGAAAATTGGCTTCGTGCATCACGATAAAACTCAAGATCTATATCGTAAGGGCAGAATGGCTTGTAGCCAATCATTGTGATGAGACCTTTCGGTTTTGATGGAGTTCCATCCATCATCCAGCAGAGTGTTACGATGCCCCAATTTTCACTTTCCCGCAGCAAGGTGTTTTGCCATTTCTCAGCGACATCATAAGCTACAACACCACCTGCCCCACCGCGAGAGCCACCAAAATCAGGCAGTTCAAAGACGGTTTTTCCTGTTTTTACATCAACAGAGACTCGAACCCGAGCCAAAAATTGAACGGTGTCACCATTGACCATTTGAAATTTGTATTGCTCGAAATCTTCCCGACTCGGAATATAACGTTTGATATATCGTCCAACACTTTCGTAATCGATGGTTCCATTGTCATCTGAGAACTTCATAACCAGCCAATCACGCATATAAGAAGGAATGCTCAGGTTGGAAAAATATTCGCTTCTTTGGGGATCTTTTAATACAACCATGTCAGCGAAAATTTCTCTTACTTTATCCTCCAGCATACAATCGCCGTCCTCTCACAGAAACAAGGTGCATCCCTGTTCTTTGAATTCTCGAATTTTAATGTGTAGATCATCCTCGGAGCATCCGATATATTCTGCCATGCATGGCAAACAATAAAAATCTTCGGTATCAAGGTCAATCAATTTTTGAGAAAGTGCAATCTCATCTTTTGTTAGAACCTTACCACAATCACAACATACTTTTTTCTTTACGCGCATTAAAGGTCGAAATCTCCTCCCCCAAGAGCGGGCTTTATTTCCAGTGATAGAACATGGACAACTTTTCCATCGGCTATAATAATCGGATTGTATTTAAAATCCTTTGCGGCTTCAGCCTTGTTTTCAGAGAAAACTATCATCCATTCCTTACCGACTGTGTCTATAGGAGTGCAGATACCATCGACACTTCCAAGACTAGCTTGAACATTTTGAACGGGTTTATTGAACAGAATAACTGGTTTGGCTTTTTTCATAGAAAACTTGATAGAATCTTTTTTCCATGTCGCAGTAAGTGGTAGCTCGTGGATACTGTCGAATACAACCACAGGAACAAGCAACTCTTCAGGTGAAGCGCCACCATGAAGTTCGCCGTATTGTGCATTTTCATCATCGCCGCCGGCGGCAAAGCCAGACTGCTTAAAATGATCGTAATTTTTGAAAATCAGATATTGATTTCCATCTGAGTCTTTAGCAATCACTTGATCAGAGCTAGCAATGATTTTGGCTCCATTAAAAATACAAAATCGACCATGACTGCACACCTGAGAAGATGCTGGCGCAGGGTAGCCTTCCCTTGCATGGAAAAACCTCGCTGCAAGGCGACTGCTTCCGTGATCTCCCGTAATAATTACCCGATGGTATTTTTGGAACAGCTCCTCAATCTTATCAACGACTTTAGAAAAAAACGCAAACTGTTCCTGAATGCAGGTATAATAACTTGGATCATCAATTACGCCATGGTGCGCCAACTTGTCCAACTTATCGAGTTTGTCATGCGGCGTGTCCATTTTATTCCACTGGTCATTGTATTCCGTTTCCGTTGGCAAGCAGCTCTGCGCCAGAGCAACAGATTTTATCTGACCATTGCTGTCTTTTTGCAATGTCCAGCAAAGCAAGGAAAGCCATTCGGCACCAAGTGCATCAATCCATAAAATAACGCTGTCTGTTGTTATCGAATCACTAAGCAACGTATAGCGATAGGGATAAGAATTTATATCAAAGTTTGAAAAATAAATATCCTCGTCCTGTGGCAAGCGATTTGAAAGTTTATAAGACTTATAGGAATCAAAATACCGCTCAGAGTCACTATCCCTAAACAGTTCAGTGTGCTGTAGATAGGCATAAAGCTCAGGATAAGCAGACTGAACCTCCGAGCAGGACAAAGCCTGTTGAGCGTCCATCCTCAGCCATTCTCCAATCATATGAATCAGATAAATGCGTTCAGCCTGGGTATTTCCTGTCAGATAGCAGAGCCGAAGCTTGTAATCAGGGATTTCATCCAATGCCTTGAAAAATGCGGGATCTTTAGACAGGTTCAGTGCAGACATCAACTCCTGACTTTCTTTTTCCCATTCAGGATGCCGGAGACGAAGAGAGAAAATGTCATGATAAATATTATCTACTAGATCATTTGCATTTTTTGCCTTGCGGACGCAATAAGAGAGATAGTCGTCTTGCTGATGTAACTGCATCCAAAGCATGGCAAGTTGTTTTTGACCGTTATTCATCGTTGCCCATTTTCCCATGACATCTGTATTTTGAAAATGAACAAGATTCAGGCAGTTGAGGATAGCTTCGTCAAGATTTCCCTTTTGGAGCGCATAAGGAAATAACAAATTGACTGATTCATCCGGGCAGTTTTTTGAAGTTAATACTTTTCCTCCCTGAAGATAAGCACGGATAAAAGACAATGTATCTGGTAAAACATGAACTGAGATATCTCCTGCCGTAGATTGCATATCGCGCAATCTCCCGGTGATTAGGACATACTCTGAATACTGTACAGATGGGTTCGACCAGTATTCATACCAGCTTCGTATGCCAGAAAATACTTTGTTGGCTGCGTTTACAAGGGTGTTTTGATATTTGTCAAATTGCTTTGACAAAACGAGAATTTTCAGGGTTTGTGGGTCGGATATGTCGGTAGTACAGTCAAAGAAAAAGTCTTTCTGCCGTTCATCGCCATCGAGGTGAAGGTCTTTATCATGCCATTGGGCCCTACATCCCCAGAGAGGAATGATGATTCGACCAAGATCAGAGCCATATCCCATATAACGCCAGAGCTTTGTAAAGCGTTGACGCTGAGTCTCACCTCTGGAAAAAAGCCGAAGGTATTCGCTCACGCCGGGGAGAATCAACCATTTGTCTTTATATTGGGAATCCATAAGACTGTCATAGGCAGGTAGCACATCGGCAGAGGAAAACAGCACGTCTGAAGGAACCACTTCCACATTGGGAATTGTTTTCAGCTTTTCCAGAAGATCGCAATATTCAGCAATATTTCCGACCATGATAGCACGGCAAGGAAAACGGCTGGGCACACGTTGCTGCTTTTCCAATTTCAACGTATCAATGACTTGATCTACCGTCATAGTTTTGCTCCTTTCCTTATTTTAGAAACTCATCGCAGTATTCAGGGTGGTTATCCAGAAAACTGGCGATATTCTCACGCAAACGACTTACAGGCATTTCAGCAATTTCATTCTTAGTATTCTGCAATTTTTCCTGTCGAGCCTGCTGTTGGATGGCCGACTTCATCATAGATTGAAGCCGACTGAGTTCTGGTGCTTCCCAAGTACTCATATCATTTCCGTGGGACAGCTTCAACTTGGCAAGCAATTCTGGGCGATGTACCTTAAAATAGGTAACATACTCAGAGCCAACGGTTTCATAAAGAGCGGCGTATACCTTTTGGGCATCCGTCAAAACACGAGCTTTCTCATTCTGCAAAGCATCAATTGCAGCAATGACCTCTGTATCACGAGGAGTAGTTATACCGCTCTGAAGGTCAATGACCGTGTGAATCGGTTTGCGTAGCTCTTTTGGAATTACCCAGAAAATAGGTGTCGAGAAAGAGTCGCACCATGCCTTGACAGACTCCTTCCCTGTAACGCTTTCCCACAGTGCCTTCAGCTTACTGCGATTGCGAGCTTGTCCGATACGAGCAACCTGCTGATCCAGCAGGTGATTGAATTGGGTGAGAGTCGCATCAAACGGCGTGCTTTTCAGGCCGGAGTAAATAGCGTCCAGTTCCTCAGCAGTGCAATTTACATCACGGTCATCCAGAATATCAGCAAGTGTGGGTTTGCTGTCGGTCAGAAAATCATTTGCCGACTTTCCATAGCTGTGCAGAGCGGCAGCGTCCGCATTGCGCTCATCAGCGGTCAGGTGGGCGACTTTTCCAAGAGATAGTGTACGGAGAGCCTTTAACGCAGGATACCAGGGCTTCTGGATATCCTCAACTGCGGTGAAAGGAATACGCTGATACTTGAAACGATTTGCCAAATCTTTGCGGGCATCTTCCAAATTGCGGTAGTTTTGTCCTAATGCATGGTCAACCTCAACCAGATACTGATATTCATTCACGATGTCAGCCAGCTTATCCGCAACTTGCTGCTCGGTCCATGTATAAATTTCACCCTGCATGCTGAGATGCAGGCGATCACTCAAATCCACCGGCTGGATGGAAAGCGTTGTGGCAACATCGGCCAGTGCGGGGGAGGAAGAATACAAGAAATTGCGGAATGCAGTAGACATGACAGCCTTATCCTGAAATGCCTTTCGCATAGCAACCTTGACTTTTCCGCGACTCTGGAAATTCAGAAGGACATCGTTCATAATAGCTTCACGGTCAATATCAGCCGAAATAAACTGCTGCATTTCATCGATGATCGTGTTTGCTTTATCAGTGTTGGGTCCATACGTTCCGTCCGGGAGATACTTCAATGCCCAGAACGGTGCGCCAGACTGGGTAATAGCGGCACGCATATTACGGCAGCACTCAGCCTCCGTTGCCACCTGCGCATCGGTCAGTTTTACGATATCCTTAACGTAATCGCGGAAGTGCTGGAACGTGATACTGCCAGCAGAAAGATAGTCCGAGTTGAGGGCACCTTTGCACATGGACAAAATCATGCTCTTGAGAGTTTGTTCGTTCAAAATGTGCGTACTCTGGACACTATCCGTCCAGCTGAAGGCTGTATTTTTGTAGCAAGAGAGGATCAGGCCGAGCAGGATGCCGCAGGCAATCGTATTGTAATAACCAAATGGCGGCTCCTGCAGTTCACGCCACAAGTCACTCAGAATCACACGCTGGCCGGAGTCCATCTTATCACGAATGACCTTGGCGAGCGCAGAAACAGCTGTTACGGTTTTATCGCCCGTAGCGTTGGCTATTCCGTCAATCTCCGTAAATTGCAGGATTTCAGGAGAGATACTGTTCAAAACGCTTTGCATCTGAGTGGTTGCGCCTTTACGAGCAATACCCGCTGTCGGTGCAGCATCGTTGCAAGGCTTATAAGCAGTAACCATTTTGACGATCTGTTCCGGGGCATAGGGGAAAACATTGTTCAGAACCTGTGTAATGATGGTATGGCGCAAATTTGCCGTGCCATAGAGATTGTTGAACACATTGGTGCCATTCCATGCCACGAGCTTTCCGCCGCCAGTAGCCTGTGCAGTCCATGTGTTGATCACTTTTTCGCTTTCCAGTTTGTAGCCATTCGCAGATGCAGTCTGCCCGCTCTCGTTAGCAAGCTCCATTTTGGTGAGCTGCGTCAGCCATGCTTTACGGTTCTCGTCACTGAGAGGTGTCTTGAGCAGAGCAATCGTCAACCGTGGTTCATTTGCATCGGCTGCAGCGTGAGCCAGCGTATTCTGAATCGCACTATACTGCGGATCATCCTTTACCGTGACGATCAGCAAACCCAGCTTATAGGGCGATTTTATCAGTTCCGCCTTTACCTCGGCAAGACGATTATTGATAGAATTGGTCTCTGCACAGCAGACAGCAATCTTCATGCGTTTGAAGGTTGCATCGTTTTCGTCCCAGACCTTCTTTTCCAGCTCATTGGAGAAGCGGCCATCCTTGGCAAACATCTGATACCGAGAATATTTCCGGTCGTTATTTTCAAACTTGACCCGGAATGCATCGCCGGAGCCGCCCTTGAACGGAAGCTGAAGCCGAATCGTACCATTGGCAGCCTGATCCTGAAGTACCAGCTTGCTTTCCTCCAAAGTAGCAAGCAAATCACGCACCTTGTCCTTGCTGAGTACGCCAGCCACGCAGTTTTCCAGACAATCCAGCGTTGCAGCAATGCCACCCTGCATATGACGCACACCATATGCGCCTTTAGTGGTGGAAGAAACAGCAAGCAGCAGCATCACGATTTTGAACAGGCGCAGCGCATCCTCATCACTTTCAACAAGATGCAGACTTTCCTCATAATGCTGGATATAAGGTGCAACTTTCGTATCTTTATCGCTAAAGTCGCTTTCGCGGGTGAAGAAATAATCCCACAGCCATTCCGGGGTGAGCCAGCGTGCTTCATCATCCGGGCCGTAGTGGTTGATATATCCGACAAAGCCAATGTCAGAATTCGATTGATCCTTCATAAAGCGGAACATGGTACGTTGCGCAGCAGCAAAGCTCTCCGCCACACGAGAAAGCAACCGAATCGTCATAGGGTGGATGGGGCACAGCTTGTCGATCATTTCGCCGGTCTTGTCATCCAGACCAACCAGATCTGGCAGGAATTTCTTGAAATCGTTGACAACCCGATTGCGTTCATCAGCCCATGCGTTCTGCATACCGTTGCGCACAACAATAGAACCCGCAATCAGGTCCAGCGCAGCAGATGCACTGATGTGGAATTCTACTGTGTGGAAGCGGTTGGTAATCATCTGATAGCGGTCCTTGCCCATGCTATCGACCATCTCATCCGAACGATGGACAACATAGAGCATAAAGAACGGCTTGACCTTGCAGAATTCAGAGAGCTGTTGCATGATGGTGTGGTCATCGCTATGTGCAACGTACTCGGTGAACTCATCCCAGATAAAGAAGATGCCACTCTTGGCAAGACCATTGGCATCAATGACTTCTGTCAGCCAATTTTCAAACGTGTCCAGATTGGAAATCAGGCCAAACTTCATGTCCCGCAGAACCATGGCAGTCGTCTGGATGGCAGACAGCTTGCCAGAGGAAACCGCAGCGCGCAGTTCTTCCACCGAAGAATAATCATCACTCAGAATCGTATTTTCAATCACATGATCCCAGTTGATGGACGCATCATCCAACCTATCGGTCACCGCACTGATCAACGATGCACCACCCAGATCCGCTTTATCGCCAAATTTAGCAACCAGAGCTTCACGGACAGCCTGCTCAGCTTCCACCAGCATCATGTCGCCGGTGCGGATGCCCGTGCAGCCTGTCTTCCAGATCACCAGATAATCGCCCTTGTTGCGGCACTTCATAAAGCGATTACGATATTTGGACAGCCGAGAGGATTTCGACAGGAACTCGTCGATTACGTTCGGATCTTCTTCCAGCAGATGCTTTACAAAAATAGCTGCATAGCTTTTACCAGTGCCGTAAGAGCCATGCACCCAAAACGATCTCCGGGCATCCGGGGCCTCATTGCCAAGCGACTGACATAGAACATCCACCAGATTTTCCATGTCGTCGCCAACAATATATTCCCGCCACAGGTTTTGATTTCGCTTATCCGCATCAATGTCCACAACCGACTCGAAGTTGGGGCTGATTTCAAGGAAGTCCTTGTACTGCTTGTTATATGCCATGACCGCAAACTCCTCTCGATTTTTTATTCCTCGGCCAGATCAATAATATCGTCGGAAGAATAATCTTCCAGAATGATGTTGTCCAGATTTGCCACAAAGGAAACCCGGATGTGCTTCGGGAAACTGATTGCCAAGCCCTGCACATCTTCGCGGAACTTCTTCACATCAATGCCGTAGATATCCGCAGGAGAGATTCCCTTTGCATCCGGATTGCTGTGTGCATTGACCAGCTCAGAGAAAGTAAAGCTCTTACGGCCAGTATGCTCAGCATAGAGATAAAGCGCATACAGCAAAGCAACCGCATGGGGGTATTCCCATCCGGCACGGTAGTAAGAATATGTTGTTTTGGACAGCTCCATGGGAATTCCCTGCTGGAGAGCACTACCAATCGGAGACTGACGAAGTGTTTCAAGCAACGATGTTACAGCATTGTCTCGTGTTGACTTTGAGTATTCTTCTCCAATCATGACAACGAGGTCACCTTTTTCGTATGTTGCGCCAATTTCGGTGTTCAAGCAATACCACCGACAAATCGTTGAATTATAGGCAAGATTTGCCCAAATGATGGCCCAAACAAATGGATTATACGAACCCCGTTGAATGAGTTTTTCTCCCAAAGAAGTGACCGAAATGGTTTTGTCTTTATTGGATTCAATGATGCCGGCATCTCTAAGCCAGACTTTTAGAGCATCATACTGACGATTTCCCAAAACGCCCTGACCGAAGCAATTAACACCATCGGCCATAAAATGTTCGACCCATGGCTGTCTTAATCCAAAATGCTGGTACGCATTCATGCCTTTCATATTCATATTACTTCCTCCTCCGGTTGTACTTAGCGATTTTGCGGCCAGACAACTCTTTTCACAAAATGTTAGGCAGTTAGAACAGTGACAGCAAAGATTCTGTCGAATCAAAATTTGCCCATTGGACTGAATGGTAAATGCACCCGTTGGGCATTGGACTTCGCAGGCTTTGCATCCCTGACAATATGCTACTTTATTGGCAATGCCTCTAAGATGACTGATTGTAAACCTATCCATCTTAGAAAATGGGCTATACGTTACGCACAACTGACCATCGCCTTTTTTGAGGCGGTAATCCAAGCTGACATTATTGATTTTTTGCACACCGGAATCACGATTCTGTTCTGTAATAGGTCCTAATATGGGTGCGACATTAAGCCACGGCTGCGTAGGATGTTGGATCGTGAAACTGATTTGATTATCGGAGATTCGTTCCACAACACGATTTCCACCGTTTGTCAGCCCGCGACCACCCATTCTTGCTTTCCAACCGCCGCCCTCAATATACTTTTTAACCTCTTTTTCAGGCTTTGTGTTTTTTGCATATTGTTCTACCCGTTGAAGAAATGGAGCCATTTCCTCTTTATAGTGATAATTGGCAATTCCATCCCACCAATCAGAAGAAAGCGGGCATACCATACACCCTACTCTGAACAATCCCAGCTTGTAGGCATTATTTAACATAAGATTGTTCTTTAGAATGTGACAATAGAGTTCGGCTGTATTCCATTTATGAATAGGGCTAGCATTTACTTGACTGATGTTTTTCTTTCCTTCACTTACCTCATCATATTTGGAACGTCTTGCGCTCTCCTCGGCACGGACACCATCATAAACAACAGCTTTCATATTATAAAAACCTGTTATTTCCCGAAGTTTTAGGAGCGTTGGAACAGATTTGTGTACCTGACAGCACCATCTCATACGTCGTCCCGGAGGACCGAATTCGTCCCACGTTTCCGTGGGGTCCATGTGGCATTTGGCTTCTTCAAAGCGCAATTCGGGCCACCGTTTTTTTGCTTTCTGGACAGCGTTCAGCGTATCGGAAAGTTCCATGCCGGTATTACTGAACACAACATAATAATCCTTTGGAGCAAGTGCTTTTGTCATCAAGTCGAGCAAGACCAGAGAGTCCTTGCCGCCCGAAAATGCACAGACAAATGAGAACCCTAATGGAAGATAATGCTCGTACTGTGTCTGGATAAATTGGACTGCCTTTTGCTCCAGGCTCAGCATAATTTGCCGGTTGACTTCATAGAGCCGATCTGTATCAATGGGAACAAGTTTCAGACGTTCTTCTGTCAAACGTTTAATCGTCGGTTTTGTATAGAAGCCTCCTCCCTGCGCTTCAGCCACGCAGACACCGTTCAGAACATAGCGGCGAACGCCCTCTGCCCAAAGCAGCGGGGCAGTTGTATCTTTGGGATAATCCCAGTATTGATCCATCCCGAAGAAGTCCAATTCTTCATGGAATACCGGGCGAATTTCTTTTTGAATTTTTGCATTGATCGTCAGCCGGAAGATGCCGTTCTCTTCCGTCCATTTATAACCGTACACGGCGGCTTTTCATTCCTCTCTTGCGCCAGAGATTTTCTGGCGTTCGTTTTCTATTTACAAATTGATCGTCACGGTGACATTGTCTGCACTCCATGCAAAACGGGGATCGTTGGCAAGTGCCTTGTGAAGTCTTCCATACAATTCACTGCCAGCAAGAAGCCCACGCTTGACCAGAAGTTCACGCAGATCTTCTGCTTGGAACCGTTTTCCTGTGATGCCGTCATCGACATACCACGCTGCAACGGCATCCGAAAAATTCTGGACTTCACTGGAGCCGCTCACCAGCATGGCGTGCAAGGTATCCTTGGATTGGCTGGCCATACCGCAGATCGTCTTAGCATTGCCCAGCTTTTTGCTGTAAAAGCCAAGAATGCTTTGCAACAGTAAAGGTGTCCACGGTCGATCACCGGGCAAAGCAGGGAGCAACCTGTACCACCACGGTTGGATATCGCGCAGAACAATGTGATCCCCTAAATCTGAGAACAGCTTATCCAGAGCCTGCTGCGCTTTGGCAAACCATGCGTCGTTCAGCTGCAAACTTTCCCCGGTAATCAGCACATCTGGCTGATAATAAAGAAAAATCGGTTCTTCGTTCAACTTCATTTGACCATGCAGATTACCGGTTTTCAGTCCGACATTTTGCAGGTACTGAACCAGATCCTCCTCCACAAACATTCCGCCCTGTTCCCGTGCATAGCGGCGCATCACATCGAGAACCGAACCGATCTGCTCATTGCCAACACGCGAGATATGAGTCTTGTTGCTAAAGGAGTAATGTTTCCCGTGATATCCGACCTTCTCGAACAGATGACGAGCGAGGTCATAAACCATTGCAGAACTACTGATGCCATTATCATTCAGGAACATCTGCATTTCGGCACGAACATATTCGTAGAGCTGTGTGTCCGAAACATAGCCGTCATTCCGCTCCATAAGTTTTTCCAAAAGCTGCTCCATCTGGCTGGCACCATCATCCCAATCCACAAAGGCATCCTCGTGGTAGAGTTTGCCTGCCAGCGATGCAATTTTGAAAGATGCCGAAACAGCCTCCCGAATGGCATAGTCCGATGCATGGATTTTTCCATAGAGATCTGACAGTGCAATGCCGTCCAAATCTGCATCCAGCACGACCTTTTCAACATCCCGAATCAATTCCTGAGAGACCGGAGAAATGACTGCGGGTGCTTGCATGGGTGTTGCAACAGGCTTAGAAGCGATTGGCTCTTTTTTCGTAGAAGTGCTTTCCGGCACAGAAAGGTACTGTATGTATTTTGTCAGTGCGGCCCGCAGCCGATTGTTCTGTCTGGCGTTGGTTGAAGTATATTCCTTTGTAGCAGTCAACAGATCTTTTGTGCGCGTTGCAACTTCAAGGGATACGCCATAAAGAGCCGTGCTGTCCAAGCCGATTTGCCGAGCCAACTGTTCACAGTTGTTGATCGCAGAGGCATAGCTCCGTGAGGAGGATTCTGCCAGATGCATCTCGTTCCGCATCCATTGATAAAAAGCGGAACTGTTTGCGTTGGGCGGTGTCCGAACAGCCGCTTTTGCGACAGGCACAGCAACAGACTTGGCAATTGGTTTTGCTGGCGCAGAAGAAACCATCTGAGGAATCGAAGCATCGGTCACTGCAATCGGCACATCTGATTCAGCCTTTGTGCACTGAACCGAAAGTATAGTGTGCGCAACTCCACAATGATCCAGGAGCTTATAAAGGCTTGTCATGGCTTCATCCGGGGTTTTCTCGGTCTCCAGATAAAGCCATTGCCCTGCACTGTTTTTGGTGAGGACCTTCAGCCCTTTCAGTTTATGGGCACGGTAAGCAGTTTCAATATAGACATCAGTTTCATTGTCCGGGTCACCAATGAGCGAAATGAACTTTTGCGGATAGCGGCTGTACAGTTCCTTAACACCTGCGACATACACATCCTTCCATGTTTTCGCTTCGATGTGTTTGCCATCAAACAGCACTTCAAGAGGATTTGTTCCTGCACAGGAGAATTTTTCCGGAGAAGAAACTTCCTGCGAACCGGACAAAGCAGGGGCAGGCAACACGGAGGGATGAGAGGTCGAAGCTGTAGCGGGCGGATGCACTGTTGATGCAGCTTGCGCATTTGCCAGTGCTTTCGCTGAGCTTTCCCGAAATTCTCGATACAGATCAATCGTATGCACGATTTGGTTTTGCTGTCTTGACGAAAAATAGTGCCACTGCGGTGTGCGCCGCAGCGCAGAGAGAATGTATTTGAGTTCAACAGCGCTTGTCACTGAGAAAAGTCGCTTGGCAGATATTTGAAGCCGGTTGATGACTTTTTCCGTCATGGAAAAAGCAGTTTGCACTTCTGAAAGCTTCTCGCCTTTTTGAATCAGCCATTGCACATATTGCTGTTCGGCCGTGGTCACAGTGGATGTTGCTTTGGGAACTTTCGGTCGGAAGATTTCAGCCAGCGATTTCCGAATCAAAGGAGAATCCGATTTATCGGTGCGCAAGGATACATTTTGTGACTGATTCGCAGAGAAATAGATTACCATTGTGTCCAATGGGTCTTTACAGTTCTCCATCAGCTTTTTCAGGCGGAGTAGAACTTGATGCGCATTGAAGTCTGTTTCAGCAAAAAGCCATTTTCCATCCGGTTTCCGCATAATACCGAGAGGATGCGAAAACTCTCGAATCTCAATTTCGCTTCCAATTTCAATCTTATCCCCTAAAATGCTTTTCCTTTCAAGGCGCATTAGCTCATCCGGATGCTTTGCCGCAATCAGTTTGAGCGCAATAAAGTAAAGCAACCGCCAGCTTGCGGTGGATTTTTTGTCCCCATAGTAGACTACGGAGTCTGGCTTTGCTTTGAGATAGTCAGTCAAGTTTGGAGTTTCGCTTTTTTCAGAAAAGATCATTTTTGTTTTGGCCTTTCAGGAAATCCGGGCGTAAAAAAGATGGTGTTTACAGAATGTCATCACACAAACATCTTAAATTGTGCAACATACACAAAATATAAACACTTCAACATTGTAATTATAGCATTGAGCAGGAAGACGCACAAGTGATTTCGACACAAATCTGAAGATTCGCAACAAAAAAGCCGCAGAATGAAATAATATCACCTGCGGCTCAAATCAATAATTTATCTTACTTTATAATATACTCGGTTTCCGGCTTTCCTTGCTACCAGCAACCCCATCTCATGGAACTTCATTACAAATGTCCGGATCGTGGCATAGGCGGCATGGCGGAAGTCCCTCTCCAGCTGCTTGGTGGTGAACTCCTCTGTGCCGTAGGCAGACAGAACATATTCCCAAAGCAGCCGTTCTTTCTCGGTGATTTTTCCTTCCGAAAGGGCTGTCTGATATACCTGAAGCTCTGTCTGCGGCGGCATCACATCCACTTGCAGACGGTTATAGACTTCGTTGCAGAAGTAGGACAGGAATGGTGTCACATCCGTGTAGCCGGAGATAAAAGCATTCTTTTCGACACGGTCATAGGCCTTGTAGTAAGCTGCCTTGCTCTCGGCAATATAGCGGGAAAACGACGTGAATAGTGCCGCAGGATAGCCCTGCTGAACAAGATACCAAAGGTGGAGCAACCGTGCGGTGCGGCCATTGCCATCAAAGTAAGGATGGTAGTAGGCAAAGGCAAAGTGCAGGATCGCCGCTTTGTGCAGCTCGTTGATACCATCCTTGGCATTGGCGAAATCGACCAGTCGTTTCATAGCATCCGGGAGCTGCTGCGCCGGAAGTCCCTCCCGGCTCTCTTCACCGCCCACAACATAGACAACATCGTGCCGGTAGAAATGGTCAGGCAACAGGCGGTCTTCATCCGGCAGATAGTCGCCGGAGCTGATTTGATACAGCTGATGCAAATTTTCTTCCGTGATCATATTCTGGCGGTCAGCAATGAAGTCCAAACCACGCTTCATGCCATAAATACGGGATTCTTCCTCATTGCGCGGGGCGTAGCCATTCAGAATATGCCGGATGCTGTTGCGTGAGGAGTGGATGCTTTCGATTTGGAAGGTTGCGTGGATCTCCTCAGTCATGGCCTGCAAGCCAAAGGATTGATTGTTTGCGGGAACAGAAAGAAGCTGCTTCATGCCGTTTGTGGAGATTTGGGCCAGATTAGGCAGATAGAACAGTTCATCACTGGAAAAATCAGCCAAAGGCAAAGGTTGAGCGAAGTTCTGAAGGAGCAGCTCTGTAAACTCCTTGACACTAGAGACAGAATATTTATACTCCATCCGATCCAGCTCAAACAGATGCTTGTCTGAAAGCATTTTGGCAAATTTGGCTCCATCCATTCCAATCACCTCACGGTTGCCAGTATATTGATACCAATTGGTATCAATATACTGGCAACCAGCAAAAAAGTCAAGCAAATAAAGCTGATTCAGACCTTACTCAATGCGCTTTCCCTTAAAATTGGCCGCATTTTAAGGGAAAAGCAAGGCGATTAAGGGATTCTGCTCTAAAAAAGTTGGACATTCGAGAAGAACAAGTATATACGGCAGCAATGCCGCATTAAAGCGAAAAGGCGGTGGGTCTTGCCCTAACGTTGTTATAAATGATACTAATTGGTATCAATCGACTTCTGATATTCAGCCATAATTCTTCTTGCCCTGCCGCGGGTAGTGTCCTCAAAGGTTTCATTTTCGCTGAAGCGCAACCAAAAAGGGTCCTCCATCAGGCAGGCATTGGTGCGCTTGACAATTTCCCACGCATTGTAGTCGGGCAGTCTCATCATCTCCAGAATCTCTTTGCAATCCATCCGATTTCGGGGAAAATGCGTTTCTTTGCCCAGACGACCACATCGACCAGTGGGATTTTGCGACTGCTGCCGATAAAGAGGTTCAAGGGCAGGTCGTACTGTAGCACGCCCTCATTGGCGCAGAGATACTGCCCATCTTCGCTCAGATGAGCGATTTCCCGTTCATCTAACATCAGTTTCAGGTAAGCCATATTTATACGCTCCTTAATAATTCTTTCTTCATGTGTGGAATCGCCCCATACCGACCCTGTAAATAGCCTTTGGCAATATTCTCGCCTTTCCGCGGGGAGAATTCCGTCAAAGCATAAACATCGGTCTGCATGGTTCTCTCGTCCTTCTCTGCAAACCAAATCTGGTCTCGGCGCAGCAGGGTCAGGTCGAGAAGGCCAGTATCATGGGTGGTGAAGATAAGCTGTGCATGGTTTGTGTTGATGGTGCTATCCTGCACCATCTCGATCAGATGCCGGGTCAAAAGCGGGTGCATACTGGATTCGATCTCGTCTACGACCAGCACAGCCCCGGATTCCAGAGTGGCCAGCCACATCCCAATGCGGGAGAAGAACCGCTGTGTGCCGACCGATTCCAGCCCCAGAGGAAGCCAGAATCCCTTGGAAGCACCGTCCCCGGATTCCAACGTGTGCAGGGCAGAGATGATCGGTTCGTCCTTGGAGCCGGTAATGCGGATGTCTTTGATGCCGAGGTCTGCATACAGCATTTCATGCAGGATACGGCTCTTTTCAGAGCCGCCCTGCCGGATAGCAGACAAGGTGGCATCCAGCCACATTTCGGTTCCCATGAAACCGGTCAGCTTTTCAAAGAACCACAGATAGGCCTTCTCGGTCTGGGGGCAGTTCCACTCGTTGGAGCTGGACAGGTAAAGCCGGTTTTCTGCGGTGCGTCCGGCAAGGGTAAACTGCTCCTGAATATTCTCGCGGAACTGATAACCATTGCCTTCTCTGGAAAAAATCAGAGCCTCCCGACCATTGGGCCAGTGATAGAGATATTCGGTCAGGATTTTGGCTTTATCGAAAGAGAATCCGTAGGCATACTTAATGCCGTTGTAGAAGTAGATGACCTCAAAACTGGTGGGCTGCGGAGGCTGTTCTGTAAAAGCAAACGGTTCCTGCGGCAGAGCTTCGCCTTTGAGCAGTTTGGCATACCGTCCGCAGACCATCTCACGCATGAGCAGGAGTGCATGGAGGACGTTGCTCTTTCCGGCCGCATTTGCGCCGTACAGCGCAAGGACAGGCACGAGCTGCTTTTTGTCGTCCGGTGAAATCAGGCAGTCGGACAGACTTTTATCTGTGGAAGCCTTCATGCTGATGATGGCGGTATCCCTGATAGAACGGTGGTTTGTAACGGAAAATTGAAGCAGCATCGCAAAACCTCCCAAGTGATTTCTGAATTCAGTATACTCCATTCTTGGCAGGAAATCAAATTTTAATTTTGATATTTGCAGAAAAAAATCAAAATCGAAAGATAAAATCGAGTTCGGGCTTTTTTGATGCTGAAACAGAAACATGAGGAACAGTTGAAATCACTCTGCGTACACGATCTCCCTCACCACCACTTCTTCCGCCTGCGCTTTCAGCCCGTTCATATGAGCCGTCCAGAGAAGCTGTGAGCGCTCTTTGTCCGGCGCAGGGAACTTGTCTGCCAAGGCCGCAATCGTGCGTTCTACCTGCTCTGAGGCGGCTCTCTGGACTTCCTGCAAATGCGGCCAGAGCAAACCGTTCAGAAGCATCCGGCTATACAGCACCGACCGCTGGGTCTTGAGGTAGGTCAGACGCATCCGGGCGTACTTTCCCAGAGGTTCGCGGCTGTCGGTCTGCGGCAGGGTGAGCAGGGGCAGCTGGTAGTCCCCGACCTGTGCATAGTGGATCTCGGTGCGGATAGCAGTTTCGTTTTTCATGGTAAATCTCCTTTGTGTTTTCAACGTGTGCTGCGGTCGTGGTGGAAAACAATGTTCACTTCTTCCGGTTCTGCGCCGTCAGCCAGTTGCCCTGCGCTTGATAGTAGTGTTCCATAGTGGTGGGGGCGTTCAGGATGGTGGTACGCAGGTAGGCCATGATGTTCTTGATGGGCTGGGTGGTGTTGGCCATCACATCGAAGATGTACTCCACGTGCTGGCTGGTCAGCTTATCCAGCCGGAGCCGGATCGCCTTTGTGGTCTGCGCCTGTTTGCCGATATACTGAGTCTTGAGCGGACAGCAGTACATCTCCACGATGTTATCCAGCAGTTCTTGCAGCATCTCCGGGGCGTACCGCTTGGCAAGGATGTCGATTTCCAGCTTCTCCCGGAACTCCGCCCGCACCCGTGTTGCCATCTGGTCGAAATCCTCTGTTTCGGCTGTCTGCCCTGATAGATTAGTACTTTGTCTTTTAGTATTTTGTTTATTAGTATTTTGTTGTATTGGATTCTCCAACGTTGGAAAACCCGATGTTGGATTTTCCGATGATGGTGAATCCGGTGCAGGAACGGGCACATCCTCGGCAGGCTCTTTCTGCGGGAGTTCAAAGACTTCATAGTTGTAGTCAATAATGCGGCCACGGGCATCACGGACTTTGCTCCGACACAGATACCCGCCATCTTCCAGTTCGTGAACCGCACTTCTTACACTGTCGATACCATCCTTGCACCCGGTTGCCAGCCCCTTCAGGCTGTAATCCCAGTCGTCGGGCAGGGAGAGCATATAGGACAGCAGGCCCTTTGCCTTCAGGGACAGCTTCTTGTCCTGAAGATGGTAGTTGCTCATGACGGTGTAGTTGACATTTTTATTGACGCGGAATGTTGACATGGCGGCTTCCCTTTCAGCCCAATGCGGGCAAGAGAAAACGCAGCATCTCCCGGCTTTCGGGAAACGCTGCGTTCAGACAGGGAAGCCTGCTGTGAGCTGGCACAGCAACGGCAGCACTGTAATATTCTAACGAACATCTAACGGAACTGCACCTGAAATGCAGCTCCTGACGCTTTGTGTGAAAGGAGGATTTTCTAATGGCACTTCGCAAAAAGTGGTTGATTTTTGCCTGTAAATTGCGATGATGTGCCACTTTTGCGAGGCGCAGAAAATGCCGGCAACTGCCAATGACAGCCGAACGAAACCAGCTTCATCCAACCGGTTCAAAGACTCGAAATCGTTTTGTCCTTAACCGGGCACGTGGGTTCGAATCCCACCATCTCCGCCAACAAAAGGCACCGGCTCAAGCTGGTGCCTTTTTTGCGGCTAAGATGGTGAGGATGAGAACAGGGCGGCGGTCCGCAGGCCCCTCCTTGCTCTTGTATAGTATAACGCACCCAATTGTGAAATGCGTGGGCTTCGTAGGCCTACATGGTGAGCCTGATAAGTCTGCCTTTGGAAATATATTCCATTTCTCAACGCGCAGGCATGAAAAAAGACCGAACTCAGCCGGTCTTCCCTGAAGCATCCTATGAAAATCAATCAAAGTTTGCAATTCAAAATCTTTTTCAGTGTTTCTGAAAACTTCATGTCCTGTTCCTTTGTCCGTTTCGCACTCCCTTTCGGGTGCTTGCCGGCACAAAGGAGCTTTTTGTTTTCGTACCGCCGCAGCATGAGGGCATCCATGTTGTCGGCGGTGTACTCCAAGCCGTTTTGGTTCAGCACTCTGGCACACCGGGCAAGGCACATACTCGCCAGTCCGTAGTCCTGCGTCACGACAATATCTCCCGGCTTTACTCGGTTGACCAGCGCAAAGTCCACACTGTCAGCACCCTTGTCAAATACCAGCGTCTGCGCACCCTCACGCTCGATCTGGTGCGAGGTGTCGCACAGGATGACGACAGGAACGCCAAACCGCTTTGCAATCTGCAACGTCAGATCAACCACGGGACAGCCGTCTGCATCAATCAGAATATTCATCGCATATCCTCCATCACCCATCGAAACGCCTTTGCCGTGCGCAGGTCGGCATCCTTGAAATGCCCGCCGTTGTTCCATTCAAGGGTGCAGTCTTTGCTACGTCCGGCAAGTTCACGGTGCAGGGCACGGATATTATCACCTACTGTAGCCATGACGGTGTTTTTCGTGTGCTCTTCCCGGTCGCCAAGGCTCAGGTAAATGCACTGTGCTTGAATGGGGTGTTGCTGTTCAAACTCCATCCATCCCGGAAACCATACGGAAGGCGAAGCGGCCGCAACACCGGAAAACAGAGCTGTCTGCGTGGATGCCCACAGCGCGAACAATCCGGCCAGCGAGTAGCCGCCCAGAATGATCCGGACATTTTCCGGCAGTGCAAACTGCTTTTTCAGGGTGGGAATCGCCTGTTCTGTCAGAAAGCGTAGTGTGCCCGCCGCATTGCCGCCGAAACTTTCTTTGCCCCACACCGCAGGAGATTCCCACGGGGAAAGTTCATCGTTCCAGCTTTTTACCGGAACAGCGGCAAACAGAAAATTCCGGCCGCTTTGTGCAATGGCTGTCACTTCATGATCCATGCTTTGCAGCTCATGTTCGCCGGTCATTTGGAGAAGCAGGTATTCTGCATGGACTTCGCCGTAAATGCGGCAGGGTCTATCTCCGAATTTTAAGGGAAAATCAAGGCGATTAAGGGATTCTGCTTTATAGTTCATCGAAAAAATACCTCCCATTGATCGGCACGAGAAAAAGGCGTGAGGAGATTGGCTGCTTCCATTATAGCATATTCGGGCGGAGAGACAAGAAGCCCGGATGTGCGGCACGCTCTGCAGGGACTTCCTGCATTTCTGTATGGGAGAATCGACGAAAAAACGGTTGACATCCGCCGGAAGAAACCCTTACAATGGGAACAGAAACCATGTCGGGCAATGGAACAGGAGGAATTTTGGAATGAACAACACAGAAGCATTTGAGTTCTTGCTGAGCTGGAAGGATGACGTCCTGATGAACTGCCTTTCCGGGCGGCGGGATAAGGCCTTTGATCCGCAGGCCATGCAGAAGGTCCGGGCGGCCTGTGCCGTGCTGGCCGAGGACGGGACCTATCCGTTCGACCTGTCGGTCACAGACCCGGAGATCTACCGTCAGGTCAGTGCCTGGTTCACCGACCTGCTGCGCAAGTCCTGAACCGTTCCGACACGAAAGATGCATTTATTTTCCACAAACGCTTGACATCTTGTGCAATCTGCATTATCATAAAGCCATCAAGTGTTTGTTCAGAGAAGCGAGCAGAACAAACAAGAGGGAGCCTGTTCCCTTTTGTTTGCTCTGCTCTTTTTTGTTCCCGCTACGCAAACGAGCATGCTGTGACAGGCAGAAGATCAGGAGGTTTTTATGCTGGATGTAGCAATCATCGGCTGCGGTGTCGTTGGCGCGGCTGCCGCCTATGAGCTCTCGCATTATCCGCTGCACACTGCAATTTTTGAGGCCGAGAACGATGTGGCTGACTGCACCACCAAGGCCAACAGTGCCATTCTGCACGCTGGGTACGACCCCGAGCCGGGCACCCGGATGGCACGGCTCAATGTGGAGGGCGTTGCACTGGCCAAAGAGATCTGCGCCCGGCTGGATGTGCCGTACCGGCAGTGCGGCAGTCTGGTGCTGGCCCTCAGCCCGGCGGAGCTGCCGCATCTGCAGAAGCTGTACGAAAACGGCCTTGCCAATGGGGTGCCGGGCATCCGGCTGCTGTCGGCAGAGGAAACACGGGCCATGGAGCCCGGTCTTTCGCCGGAGGTGGCCGGAGCGCTGTATGCACCCAGCGCGGCCATCGTCAGCCCGTGGGAATATGCGCTGGCCATGGCGGAGGTGGCGGTGCGCAACGGGGTGGAACTCCACCTCAGCAGCCCGGTCACCGGCATTCAGAAAACCGCGTCCGGATGGGCGCTGACCACGACGTCCGGCGTGGTGGAGGCCCGCTACGTTGTCAACGCCGCCGGCATCCGGGCCGATGCCGTGCACGACATGGCCGCTCCGCATCAATTTACCATCCAGCCCACCCGCGGCGAATATTACCTTCTGGACAAATCGGAAGGCACGCGGGTGCAGCATGTCATCTTCCAGTGCCCCAACGAAAACGGCAAGGGCGTGCTGGTGGCACCTACCGTTCACGGCAACCTGATCGTTGGACCCAATGCCGAGCCGGTGGCGGGCGACAACACCGCCTGCACCGCCGCCGGGCTGGCCTTTGTCAGCGCGGCCGCACGCCGCAGCGTGCCGGACATCCGCTTCGGCGAGTCCATCCGCAACTTTGCAGGCGTCCGCGCCAATGTGGACACCGGGGATTTCGTCATCGGCGAGGCGGAAGGTGCACCCGGCTTCATCGACCTGGCCGGTATGAAATCGCCGGGCCTGTCCAGCGCACCGGCCGTTGCCAAAGAGGTGGTCCGCATTCTGGAAGGCCACGGGGATCTGCCTGCGGCCAAAACGGATTACCGGGACGGCCGCACCCGGGTGCGGTTCAAGGAGCTGCCGCCGGAAGAAAAGGCAAAGCTCATTGCCCGGGACCCCGCCTACGGCCGGGTGATCTGCCGCTGCGAGACCATCACCGAGGGCGAGATCCTGGACGCCCTGCACACCGAGATCCCGGCCACCACCATCGACGGCGTCAAGCGCCGCTGCAACGCCGGGATGGGCCGCTGTCAGGGCGGCTTCTGCGGGCCCCGGGTGCTGGAGCTCATCAGCCGGACGCGGGGCATCGACCCGCTGGACGTCCTGCAGGACAAGGCAGGCAGCAACGTCTTACTGTGCGAAACCAAGCAGGAGGGAACCAACCATGATTGATCTGGTCATCGTCGGCGGCGGCCCTGCAGGCCTTGCCGCAGCCTACAGCGCATGGCAGCACGGCCTGCGCGATATTCTGATTTTGGAGCGTGACAACGAGCTGGGCGGCATCCTGAACCAGTGCATCCACAACGGCTTCGGGCTGCACCGTTTCGGCGAGCAGCTCACCGGCCCGGAGTACGCCGGGCGCTACATTGAAATGCTGCGCTCCACCGGCGTCCGGGTGGAGCTGGGCACCATGGTGCTGGAGGTCACGCCGGATAAAAAGATCCACTGTGTCAGCAAGGAGAAGGGCTACCAGATCCTCGAAGCAAAGAGCGTCATCCTCTGCATGGGCTGCCGGGAGCGCACCCGCGGGGCCATCGGCATCCCGGGCACCCGCCCGGCCGGCATCTACACCGCCGGTGCCGCCCAGCGCTATGTCAACATGGAGGGCTATCTGGTAGGCAAACGGGTGCTCATTCTGGGCAGCGGCGACATCGGCCTGATCATGGCCCGGCGGATGACGCTGGAAGGGGCCAAGGTGCTGGCCTGCGTGGAGGTCATGCCCTATTCCGGCGGCCTGACCCGCAACATTGTGCAGTGCCTGCAGGATTTTGACATCCCGCTGTACCTGTCCCACACCATCGTGGACATTCAGGGCGATACCCGGGTGGAAAAGGCCATTGTGGCCAAGGTGGACGAGAACCGCCGCCCCATTCCGGGCACCGAGATGGAATTTGACGTGGACACCATCCTGCTCAGTGTGGGCCTGATCCCGGAAAACGAGCTGACCCGGCAGGCCGGCATCCCGATGGACCCCCACACCAAGGGAGCCGTGGTCTACGAGAACATGGAGACCGGCATTCCCGGCGTGTTTGCCTGCGGCAACGTGGTGCATGTGCACGATCTGGTGGACTTTGTTTCCGGCGAGAGCGACCGGGCCGGAGCCGCAGCCGCCGCCTATGTGCTCCACGGTGAGACCCCGGACGCGGCCGTGCTGGACCTTGTCCCGGGCAATGGCGTGGGCTATACCGTCCCCCAGCGGGTGCGCCCGGCGGACGTGGACAAGGGCGTGGAGATCTCGTTCCGGGTGCGGCAGAATTACGGCCCCAGCCAGATCACCATCACCTGCGGGGAGAAGCAGCTGGCCCGGTTCAAGCGCCAGCGGATGGCACCCGGCGAGATGGAGCACATCACCCTGCCCGGGGCCCTGCTGGCAAAGGCCGACGGCCCGCTGAACGTTGCAGTAGAGGAGGTCGTAGCAAAATGAACAAAAAGCGTGAGATCATTTGTATCTGCTGCCCCCGTGGCTGCCACTTGCAGGTGGACCCGGAAAACGATTATAATGTAACCGGCAATGCCTGCCCCAACGGTGCCGCCTATGGCAAGGAAGAACTGACCCACCCCACCCGTATCCTGACCAGTACGGTGCGGGCCGAGGGCGGGCGTTATCCGCGCTGCCCGGTCAAGACCGCGCAGGCGGTGCCCAAAGAAAAGATCGTGCAGGTCATGGCTGCGCTGGACGGCGTCACGCTGCACGCACCCATCCGCACCGGGCAGGTCGTGCTGACCGACGTCTGCGGCACCGGTGTGGATGTCGTAGCCACACGGGACCTGTAAAACCGCCCCTGAGCGAAACGGAGGTCGTTGAACCATGTCGACAAAGTATGTTCTTGCACTGGACCAGGGAACCACCAGCAGCCGCGCCATCCTGTTTGACAACGAGCAGAACATCATCGCGGTGCAGCAGCGGGAGTTTGAGCAGATCTACCCGCAGCAGGGCTGGGTGGAGCACAACCCCATGGAGATCTGGTCCACCCAGTACGGGGTCATGAACGAGGTGGTGGCCCAGAGCGGCGTGGATGTCCATGACATTGCCGCCATCGGCATCACCAACCAGCGCGAGACCACCATCCTGTGGGAAAAGGCCACCGGCCGCCCCATCTACAATGCCATCGTCTGGCAGTGCCGCCGCACCGCCCCGCTGGTGGACGAGCTGGTGCAGCAGCCCGGCATGACGGAATACATCCGCGAGAATACCGGCCTGATGCCGGATGCCTATTTTTCCGCCACCAAGATCAAGTGGATCCTGGATAACGTGCCCGGCGCGCGGGAGCGGGCCGAGGCGGGCGAGATCCTGTTCGGCACCGTGGACACCTGGCTGGTGTGGAAGCTCACCGGCGGCAAAGTCCATGTGACCGACCGCACCAACGCCAGCCGCACCATGCTCTACAACATCCGCACCCTGGACTGGGACGACACCCTGCTCAAAGCGCTGGACATCCCCCGCTGCATCCTGCCCCGCGTGGCGGATTCCAGCGAGGTCTACGGCACCACCGACCTGTGCGGGGTGCAGGTGCCGGTGGCCGGCATTGCCGGGGACCAGCAGGCTGCACTGTTCGGGCAGGGGTGCTTTGCCAAGGGTGAGGCCAAGAACACCTACGGCACCGGCTGCTTCTTGCTGATGAACACCGGTGACACCATCTGCCGCAGCCAGAACGGCCTGATCTCCACCATTGGCATCAGCCTGAACGGCAAGGTGGAGTATGCTCTGGAGGGCAGTGTCTTTGTGGGCGGTGCCGTCATCCAGTGGGTGCGCGACGGCCTGCGGATGATCCAGGAGAGCCGCGACGCCGAATACTATGCTCAGAAGGTGCCGGACAACGGCGGCATCTACATCGTGCCCGCCTTCACCGGTCTCGGTGCGCCCTATTGGGATATGTACGCCCGCGGTGCCATCGTGGGCATCACCCGCGGCACCACCCAGAACCACATCATCCGGGCGGCGGAGGAGTCCATCGCCTACCAGAGCGCCGACCTTGTGGCCGCCATGGAAAAGGACACCGGTGTGCCCATCACCTCCCTGAAGGTGGACGGCGGTGCTTCCCGCGACCAGTTCCTGATGCAGTTCCAGGCCGACATCCTGAACAAGGACGTTCTGCGCCCGGCCATCCGGGAGACCACGGCCCTGGGCGCTGCCTATCTGGCAGGCCTTGCCACCGGCGTGTGGAAGGACCGGGACGAGATCCGCAGCCTGTGGCACTGCAACATGACCTTTACCCCCGCTATGCCGGAGGCCGAGCGCGCACGGCTGCTGTCCGGCTGGCACAAGGCCGTGGGCCGCAGCAGTGACTGGGCAGAGCATTAAAAGAATTTGTCTGGACTTTGACTACTTCCAACAAAAAATCACGAATTTGTGAATTGTCTGTTGACAAACCGTTGAGAAATGGTATACTGAAAGCATCCCAAGAGAATTGAGATGGGGATGCACTGTGCCACACGACCGCAGTGCGTCCCCATTTTTTTGTTCCCATCGCACCCCTTGTCCGCCCGTTCACATCTGTTCCGGGGGCTGGTTCTGGAAGTGCAGCCGCCGGGCACGTCCCTGAAAAAAGAAGGAGGATCCCCATGAAAAGCACCGCAAAGGCCACCGAAAAGCGTTCGCGCACGGTCGTTGTGCTGGCGATCGCTGTGGCGTTGATGCTGCTGGGCAGCATTTTTGCCCAGATGTTCAACACCTCATTCTACAAGGTCAAGGTCTCCCGCATTTCCTTTGATACCGACTCCGGCACCCTTTCGGGCCTGTTGTACCTGCCCAAGGGCGTGGACGCCTCCAACCCGCACCCCACCATCGTGACCACCCACGGCTACCTGAACAGTGCCGAGATGCAGGACGAGACCGCCATCGAGATGTCCCGCCGCGGCTATGTCGTGCTGGCACTGGATATGTATGACCACGGCCATTCCCACGGGAACGCCGACAATACCGGCGGCTTCTTCAACTTCTGGCCCACTTCGCTGTGGGATGCCGCACAGTACATGTACAGCCAGGACTACGTTGCCAAGGATGCACAGGGCAACGGTCAGATCGCGGTCAGCGGCCACTCCATGGGCGGCTTCTCCTCCGAGATGGCCATCTATCTGGATGAGCAGAACTACGCTGCCGCCGGTTACCGCATCATCAAGGCCGGTTTGAGCATGGGTGCCGATTACTCCTGGACCTCCTACCTGGGCCTGGACGAAGAGGCTGCAGTTGCCACCTTTGGCGGACGCACCATCGGCAAGATCTGCGGCCAGTACGACGAGTTCTTCTTTGCGGCCGACGAGCCTCCCACGAAGAGCGGCACCGTCTACCACAAGGACTATGTTGCCACCACCGCTGGCAAGACCCTGCTGGAGCAGGAAGCTCCGCAGGCTGACACCTGGTACACCGGCTCGGACGGCGGCCAGCGCATCATTTACCAGCCGCGTGAGATCCACCCTTGGAACCACTTCTCCACCGCTTCCACCAAGGATGCCATCGAGTTCTACGCCACTGCATTTGCCGACCAGTCCGGTCTGGTGCAGAACATTGCTTCCACCAGCCAGATCTGGTACTGGAAAGAAGTCTTTGAGCTGGTCGCTCTGGTGGGCTTCCTGCTCATGCTGGCACCTCTTGCCCTGCTGCTGATGAAGCTGCCCTTCCTGTCCAATGCAAAGCAGGCCGTCGCAGCACCCACCCCGGCCGTCGGCACCCTGTCCGGCAAGCTTGGCACGATCAGCCTGTTCGTGGTGGGTATGCTGATCCCGGCCATCATCTTCCCCGCCGTGTACGACGGCAGTCTCACCGCAGAGCCCATCCGCTGGATGCGCTACGCCAGTGACATTGCCCTGCTCCTGTCGGTGGTGGGCATCGTTCTGGCAGCCCGCAGCACCGAGGACGACCGCAAGACCTGGCTGTCCGGCTCGGTGTGCGTCCTGATCGCTTCCATCGTCCTGCGTGTGCTGGTGACCAAGAACATCTTCGAGACCAATGCCACCTGGCAGGGCCCCACCGTCAACAGCATCGTGACCTGGGCTCTCATCTGCGCCTGCATCTCCATCGTGACCATGGTCTGCGTCTACCTGTTCGGCGGCCGCAAGCAGAAGGGCATCACGCTGGAACAGTACGGCATTGCCGCAAAGCCGGTGTCTGTGGCCGCAGCCTTCTGCGTGGCACTGCTGGTGAGCGTGATCGCCTACGCCTGCCTGTTTGCCGTGGATGCCATCTTCAAGACCGACTTCCGCATCTGGACCTTCGCCTTCAAGACCTTTGAAGCCAGCGCCATCCCGACGGCGGTCAAGTATATGCCGTTCTTCTTTGTGTACTACTTTGTCAGCGGCGCCGCCGCCATCTCCAACACCAGCAGCGAAAAGCTGCAGGGCGGCTGGGGCTACCTGCTGGCTGCTCTGACCAACATGGGCGGCATCCTCCTCTGGCTGGTGCTGCAGTACGGCACCCTGTTCCGTACCGGCGTTGCCTTCTACCCGGGACAGGCCCTTGGCGGCATCCTGCTGTTTGCGCTGGTGCCCTCGCTGGCCATTGCATCCTGCCTGGCCAAGTACCTGTACAAAAAGACCGGCAGCGTGTACGTTGCGGCCTTCCTGAATACCATCCTGATGACCATGATGACCGTGGCCAACACCGCGATCTATTTCCAGGCATAAGCACAACCGCAGACTGGGGCTGCACTTTACAGTGCGGCCCCTTTGTGCGATAATGAGAACCATCTGAGAGAAAAGGAGTCCTGCCCGATGCATCCACTTGCTGAAACTCTGCTGGACGAGCCGGTGATCGCAGCCGTCAAGACGGATGACGCTCTGACGGCCGCCCTGGCCTCGCCCTGCAGCACGGTCTTTCTGCTGGCGAGCACCCTGCTCAATGTGGGGGAGCTGGTCCGGCGCATCCACGCGGCCGGAAAGCTGGCCGTCGTGCACATCGACCTTGTGGACGGCCTTTCGGCGCGGGAAGTTGCCGTGAATTCCCTCATTGCGCTGTGCCACCCGGATGGTATCATTTCCACCCACCCGTCCCTGATCCGGCGGGCGCGCCATCAGGGCCTGCTGACCATCCAGCGGGCGTTCATCCTGGACTCCCTTTCCCTGAACAACCTTTCCGGCCAGCTGGAACAAGGCAAGCCGGACTTTGTGGAGATCCTGCCCGGCATCATGCCCCGGGTCATCACCGAGATCAGTACCCGCACCCGGGTGCCGGTGATCGCGGGCGGTCTGCTGCGGGACAAGGCCGACGTCATGGCCGCCATGCGGGCCGGTGCCTCGGCAGTGTCCACCTCTGCCCCGGAGCTGTGGGACATCTGAACCCCGGAAAACACAAAAATGCCTGACCGCTGTCGTTGGCGGTCAGGCATTTTTTATGGAAAGCAGCGTTACGGCTGGCTCTTCCTGACAAGATCTTTGGTGTACAGGGCGCGGGTGGCGTTGAGCACGGCAATGACCATGACGCCCACGTCGGCAAAGATGGCTGTCCACATGCTGGCCATACCGATGGCACCCAGCAGCAGGCAGGCAAACTTGACCGCCAGCGCGAACACGATGTTCTCGTACACGATGCGCAGGGTGCGGCGGGCGATGCGCATGGCCAGTGCGATCTTGGCCGGGTCATCGTCCATCAGCACCACATCGGCGGCTTCAATGGCGGCGTCGGAGCCCAGGGCACCCATGGCGATGCCCACATCGGCGCGGGACAGCACCGGGGCGTCGTTGATGCCGTCGCCCACAAAGGCCAGATTCTCCTTGGACTTCTTGGCGGCGATGAGTGTTTCGATCTGGTCCACCTTGTCGCCGGGCAGCAGACCGGCATGGTATTCGTCCAGACCCAGCTGGGCAGAAACGGCCTTGGCCACCGGCTCGGCGTCGCCGGTGAGCATGACGGTCTTGCGCACTCCGGCGGCCTTCAGGGCCCGGATGGCCTCGGCACTGTGGGGTTTGACCACGTCGGCGATGAGCAGGCAACCGGCGTATCTGCCGTCGATGGCAACGTGCACGACGGTGCCGGTCTCGCTCACGGCGGGGGCAGAAAGGCCCAGCCGCTCCATCAGACGGGCGTTGCCGGCGGCAACGGGCTTGCCGTCTACCTTGGCGGTCACGCCGTGGCCGCCAAGTTCCTCCACGTCGGTCACGCGGGAGGTGTCGATCTCCTTGCCGTAGGCGGCCTTGATGCTCAGGGAGATGGGGTGCTTGGACCAGCTTTCGGCCAGGGCGGCGGCCTCCACCAGCTGTTCGTCGGTGATGCCGTCGGCCGGGTGGACGCCGGTGACCTTGAAGGTGCCCTGGGTCAGGGTGCCGGTCTTATCAAACACCACGATGCCGGTGCGGGCCAGCTCCTCCAGATAGGTGGAGCCCTTGACCAGGATGCCGCAGGCGGAAGCACCGCCGATGCCGCCGAAGAAGCTCAGCGGAATGCTGATGACCAGTGCGCAGGGGCAGCTGATGACCAGGAAGGTCAAAGCGCGGTAGATCCAGTCCCCAAAGCGGGCAGGCTGGCCCATCAGCAGCAGCACGATGGGCGGCAGGAAGGCCAGCGCCAGCGCACCGTAGCAGACAGCCGGGGTGTATACCCGGGCAAAGCGGGTGATGAAGTTTTCGGCGCGGGCCTTTTTCATGCTGGAATTTTCCACCAGATCGAGAATTTTCGAGACGGTGGACTCGCCGAATTCCTTGGTAGTCCTGACTTTCAGCAGGCCGGTCATGTTCACGCAGCCGCTGATGACCTCGTCTCCGGTCTGGACGTCGCGGGGCAGGCTCTCACCGGTCAGGGCGGCGGTGTTCAGGGCGGAGGTGCCCTCTACGATCACACCGTCAATGGGCACCCGCTCGCCGGGCTGCACCACGATCACGGTGCCGACCTCCACGTCATCGGGGTCCACCTGCTCCAGCTTGCCGTCCTCGTCCTCCACGTTGGCGTAGTCCGGGCGGATGTCCATCAGGCTGGAAATGCTCTGGCGGCTCTTGCCCACGGCCACGCTCTGGAACAGCTCGCCGATCTGGTAAAAGAGGATAACGGCGCAGCCTTCCACATAGTCGCCCAGGGCAAAGGCACCCACGGTAGCCACCGCCATCAGGAAGCACTCGTCAAAGGGCTGGCGGTTCTTGACGCCCTTGATGGCCTTGCGCAGCACGTCCTTGCCCACCACAAAGTACGGGATGAGGTAGAGCAGCAGCTCCACCGGGGTGGGAAGTGCCGGCAGCACACGGAGCAGCAGTTTGAGCAGGATCACAAGGGCCAGCGCGATCAGGATCTGCTGCAGGCTCTTTTTTTGCTTTTTGGTCATACAAAACGCTCCTTTTGTCGGATTGCGGCGGTTCTGAGAAAAAACGGGAAAACGCAGTGGAATTCAACAGGTTTTCCCCACAAAAATGGATTTTCCACCCTTTCCCCCGTGTTTTCCACGGGGTTTTCCCGCAGAAAACTTTCTTTTCCACGTTTCTTTTTGGAGTTTTCCGCGAAGAGTGTTGAAAAGTGCGTGGAAAGTGTTGAAAACTGCCCGTTTTTTCCACGAAAAAGAGGAGTTTTCCGCTGCCCGGCGGTAGAGGAAAGAAAAGCTCTCCCACAGGGGGAGAGCTGCCGCCCAGCAGCGATGCCGGGAACCGGACCGGAAGAGGTCAGATGTCAAAGATCTCGCAGTCGTCCTCCACCTTCTTGCAGGCGGACAGCACATTCTCCATGGTGGCATGGGGGTCGGCACCCTCGGCAAACTCCACCTTCATCTTCTGGGTCATGAAGCTGACAGTCGCCTTTTCCACACCGGCAACGGTGTTGGCAGCGTCCTCCATCTTCTGGGCGCAGTTTGCGCAGTCCACTTCGATCTTGTAGGTCTTTTTCATCGTAGATACCAGCCTTTCTGTTTTTGTGCGGGCCGCGGCCCGGAAAATCATTCTTCGATATGGTCCATCCCCAGAGAGAGGATGCTGCGCACATGGTCGTCGTCCAGTGCGTAGTACACGGTCTTGCCCTCCCGCCGGAAGCGTACCAGCTTGGAATCCTTGAGCACCCGCAGCTGGTGGCTCACGGCCGACTGGCTCAGCTGCACGGCGTTGGCAATGTCCTGCACGCACAGCTCATTGTCGTGCAGGGCGTACAGGATCTTGATGCGGGTGGAGTCGCCGAACACCCGGAACAGGTCGGCCAGCTCGTACAGCACTTCGTCATCCGGCATGTCCAGCTCTTCCGGCTGCACGAGGGGTTCGTTCTGCTGTGCCATGGAAGCATCTCCTTTCGGGATGAAATCATATGAATGTCTGTTCATGTGTTCATGATATCACGCACGTGCCTGCCTGTCAAGCCCTTTGCAGAAGAATTTTGACATTCCCGCTGCATTGATGAAAAAACACCGCAAAACGCCAAAAAGATGCAAATTGAAAAAAGAAAACCCGGCCCGCTGGAAAGCGGACCGGGAGCGGACGGGTGGCGGAGCGGCTCAACGCTTCTTCCCGGCTGCTGCCCAGGGGGCGTACATCAGCACAAGGGCCAGCGCGATGGCGGGCAGAAAGCCCAGAATGTAGAATTTTTCACCGAACCACGCGGTAAAGGTGCTGGTGATGACGTTGCCATAGGGGTTATTCAAAAAGTAAAAGTTGGTGTGCAGGGGTTTGTTAAGAAAATAGATGGGCAGGGCCGAGCCGAACAAAAAGGCCAGCACCTGCGGCACCCGGCGCACGCTGGGGCGGTATCCGCCCGCCACCAGCAACACAGGGTAGAGCACCAGCAGGGCGTGGATGCTGACCGAGTGCAGGTTGATGAGGGTGAACCACCCGGGCACATCCCGCCAGCTGGGGCACAGCAGAGCCAGTGCCGCGCCGGGGATGCACAGGGCGTACAGCTCCTCCTTGCACCAGCTGCGGTCGGTGAGGGTGTTGTACAGGCAGACGAACACGTTGATGCTGCACAGGTGCAGCGGCAGATAGCTCCAGTTCCACTGGCCGGTGCAGGCCATGCCCAGCAGCAGGGCGGCCTCATCGGCCAGCAGGGCCGCCGTGACCCCCACCAGAATGTGCCGCCGGGTGCGCGGTGTGCTGCGGCGGTACCACCACACCATGCCCAGAAGGAACAGCGCCGACAGCGCCAGCTCTATGAGATGGACAGTGCCGAACAGCGGGTAGCACTCATAGCCCGCACCGTATTCGGCGGCGGTGATGTCATAGGATTTCCAGAAGTCAGACATGGAGGTCCCCTCTCTTTCAGAGCCTATCATAGCACAGACAGCCGGAAACCGAAACGGTATTTTTTACAAAATGCGCCAAAGTGGGTGCATTCTTTGCCAAGCTGTGGTATCTTATAAAAGTATAAAACAACAAACTGCGCAAAACGCACAGGAGGGAATTTTTTATGACACTGGAACCTGGCATCCGCGGTGAGCAGAGCGTGTCTGTCACTGCTGCAAACACTGCAAAAACCATGGGCAGCGGCACGCTGGACGTGTTTGCCACCCCGGCCCTGGTGGCCCTGGCCGAAAAGACCTGTTGGATGAGCGTGGCCCCGGCTCTGACCGAGGGTGACGGCACCGTGGGTACGAAGCTGGAGCTGGAGCACACCGCTCCCACCCCCGTGGGCATGACTGTGACCTGCGAGAGCGAGCTGGTGGCCGTGGAAGGCCGCAAGCTCACCTTCAAAGTGAGCCTGCACGACGAAAAAGGCCCGGTGGGCGGCGGCACCCACGAGCGCTTTGTGATCCACAACGACAAGTTTGCGGCCAAGGCGGAGGCAAAGAAAGGGTAAAACCGGAAAAACCGGGTGAATAACCTCGCCCTCTCAGGCGCTTCGCGCCAGCTCTCCCAGAGGGAGAGCCAAGAACGTAACGGTAAAGCTCTTGCCTCTCCCTTTGGGAGAGGTGGATTTGCGAAGCAAAGACGGAGAGGGCGAGGCCGTTAAACTGAGAGGGTTCACTCTTCCCCATCGGGCTGCTCCAGCCGCAGCGGCGGCGGGTCCTCGGCCAGCAGCTGCTGTTCGGCGTGGGCCTGTGCGTCCTGCAGCAGCTGTACGGCCTGCACGCTGGCGCGGAACAGCTCAAAATACATCGCTTTGTAATCCGGCACGGCCCCACTCCCCTTTTGCATTCCGTGGGGATAGTCTGCCCCGCAGCACGGGGCCTGATACGCTGCCGGAACGAATCGCCTGAAACGAAAAGGAATCATTATGAAAAACAAAAATCTGTCCTGGGCGGCGGCACTGTTCGTGTTTGCCCTGCTGCTGTGGTGCACGGCAGCCACTCCCGGCAAGATCGCCGACCCGTCTACCTACACCTGTGCGGTGTACAGCACCTTCTTCTCGCTGCTGCCGCCGGTCATTGCCATTGTGCTGGCCCTGAACACCAAGGAGGTGTACACCTCCCTGCTGGTGGGCATCGCCTCGGGCGCGCTGCTGTATGCCAACGGAAACCTGGAACTGGCCCTGAATACCCTCTTCTTCCACGAAGAGGGCGGCATGATCGCCAAACTGTCCGACAGCAGCAATGTGGGCATCCTGGTGTTCCTGGTCATGCTGGGCATCCTGGTGGCCCTGATGAACAAGGCCGGCGGCTCGGCCGCCTTTGGCCGCTGGGCATCGAAGCACATCCACTCCCGGGCGGGCGCACAGTTTGCCACCCTGCTGCTGGGTGTGATGATCTTTGTGGACGACTATTTCAACTGCCTGACCGTGGGTTCGGTCATGCGCCCGGTCACCGACCGGCAGAAGGTGTCCCGCGCCAAGCTGGCCTACCTCATCGACGCCACGGCGGCCCCCATCTGCATCATTGCGCCGGTGTCCAGCTGGGCAGCGGCGGTCACCTCCAGCGTGCCGGAGGGATCTGGCATCAACGGCTTCACCATGTTCCTGCGCACCATCCCCTACAACTACTATGCCCTGCTTACCGTCGTCATGAGCCTGTTCCTCATCTTCACCGGCACGGACTTCGGCTCCATGAAGCTCCATGAGGACAACGCGAAAAACGGCGACCTGTTCACCACCGAGGACCGCCCCTACGGCGACGACGTGGACGACGGCACCGAGACGAAGGGCCATGTTGTGGACCTGATCGCACCGGTGCTGGTGCTGATCGCGGCCTGCATCTTCGGCATGATCTACACCGGCGGCTTCTTTGACGGGGTGGACTTTGTCACCGCCTTTGCGGACTGCAACGCCTCTGCCGGCCTTGTGATGGGCAGCAGCATTGCGCTGCTGTTCACCTTCGTGTTCTACCGGGTGCGCAGCGTCATGACCTTCCAGGACTTTGCGGCCTGCATCCCGGAGGGCTTCAAGGCCATGGTCAGCCCCATGCTCATCCTCACGCTGGCCTGGACCCTGTCCGGCATGACCGGCCTGCTGGGTGCCAAGTATTATGTGGCCAATCTGCTGGGCGGCTCCGCTGCGGCGCTGCAGTATCTGCTGCCGGTGATCATCTTCCTGGTGGCGGTGTTCCTGGCCTTTGCCACCGGCACGAGCTGGGGAACCTTCTCCATTCTGATCCCCATCGTGTGCCACGCATTCCCGGAAGGCGAAATGCTGGTCATCTCCATCGCGGCCTGCCTGTCCGGCGCCGTGTGCGGCGACCACTGCTCCCCCATCTCCGACACCACCATCATGGCCTCGGCGGGTGCCCACTGCAGCCATGTGAACCATGTGTCCACCCAGCTGCCCTATGCCATCACGGCGGCGTCCTGCGCGGCGGTGTGTTATGTGATCACCGGCCTGGCACAGGCGGTACTGGGCAGCCGGGCCAGCCTGTTCACCTCGCTGGTGCTGCTGGCCGTGGCCATCGTCATAGAGCTGGTGGTGCTCAGCATCATCCGCGCCCGCACGATTAAAAAGACAAAAGCATGATTGGGCTTTGCCGTCGCGGGCAACTTGTGATAAACTGAAAGAAAACGAACGAGCGGAGGCGCGATCCATGCTGGAACAGGCTTTTCAGGATGTATACACCAAATTCAAGCTGCATTTTTATCAGAACGTATTCCAGCGTTTTGCCACGCGGGAAGCGACCCTGACCACGGTGGAGTCCTTCTGTATGGAGGGCATCATGGCCATGGGCGAGCCCACCATTGCGGAGTTCTCCCGCATGATGCAGATCTCCACCCCCAATGCGGCCTACAAGATCGGCAGTCTGGTCAAAAAGGGCTATGTGGAAAAGATCCAGTCCACCGTGGACCGGCGCGAGTACCACCTGCGCCCCACCCAGAAGTATATCGACTACTACAACATCAGCTACTCCTACCTGAGCACCGTGATCGAGCGGGTGCGCAAGCGCTTCCCGGAAGAGGACGTGGACAAGCTGGAGCAGATGCTCACGGTGATCAGCGATGAGCTGATGCCGGAGCTGGACCTGATGAATAAGACCCGGCAGCGGCTGTCGGAATAAAAAATGCGCCCGGGAGTATCCCGGGCGCATTTTTGGTAGGGCGGCTTTACAGCACCATAAACAGGGTGCCGGCGGTGATCAGGGCACAGCCCACCAGGTTTTTGGCGGTAAAGGGTTCCTTCAGGATCACAAAGGCCAAAGCCAGGGTGATCACCACGCTGAGCTTGTCCACCGGAACCACCTTGGAGGCGGCCCCGATCTGCAAAGCGTGGTAATAGCACAGCCAGCTGGCCCCGGTGGCCAGGCCGGAAAGGATCAAAAACAGCCAGCTGCGGCGAGAGATATCCCCCACGCCGCCCTGGGTCCCGGTGAGGAACACCATGCCCCAGCTCATGACCAGCACCACCACCGTGCGGATGGCGGTGGCCAGGGTGGAGTTGACCCCCTGGATGCCGATCTTGGCCAGGATGGAGGTAAGGGCCGCAAACACGGCACTGCCCAGTGCAAACACGAACCACATAGTAAGATGCGCCTCCCTTTTTGTCCAGTGTAACACCGCAGCCCTCCCGGCGCAAGGGTGCACAGGCAAAACCGCCGGGCAAGCACTGGCCTGCCCGGCGGCTTTATCCTCAGTGATAGAAGGTATCGAAGTTCACCTGACGGTAGAAGCGCTGCTGCAGCTGGTCGAAGCTGTCGCAGTTCTGGGCCAGCAGCCACATGCTCTTGGTGACCACGGCTTCGATGGTCATGTCATGGGCTTCCAGGAAGCGGAATCGGTTCTTCACCCGCTTGCCCACCTCGTACACGCCCACGTCGCTGCCCTCATAGGTCACCTGCGTGGTCAGGATGAGCACCTTGTGGGTCTGCTCGTAGTGGCCCAGCCCCTCGGCAAAGGCGTCCATGAGCCGCTGCGGGATGCCGCCCACGCCGAAGCTCTCCACGATGACGCAGTCGTACAGGCGGAAGATCTCCGGGATCATGCCGGGGTCCATGCCGGGGATGAGCTTGAGCAGGAACACCCGGGGGTTCATGGCGCGGCCGAACTCCACCGGGCCGGTGGGCCAGGGCGAAGGCACATAGCGCACCAGACGGTCGCCCTGCACCAGTGCCAGCTCCGGGAAGTTGACCGAGGCAAAGGCGTCGTAGCTGATGGTCTTGTTCTTTTTGGCACGGGTGCCGGCAATGACGTGCCCGCCAAACACCACCATCACGCCCCGGCTGCCCGGGTCCAGTGCACAGATCACGCTGTCGCGCAGGTTTTTCTTGGCGTCGGTGATCTCGTTGGAGATGGGCTGCTGGGCACCGGTGAGGATGATGGGCTTGTCCGCGTTCTGGATGAGGTAAGAAAGTGCCGCTGCGGAATAGGCCAGCGTATCGGTGCCGTGGCAGATGATGAAACCATCGTACAGGGCGTAGTTTTCCTGAATGGCGCGGGCCATCATCAGCCAGTGTTCCTGGCCGAGGTCGGTGCTGTCGATGCTGCACAGGGCCAGCGTTTCCGGGATGCACAGGTCGTTGAGCTCCGGAAGATGGGCCAGCAGCTCGTCGCTGCTGAGCACGGGCCGGAGGCCCTGCGGAGTATGTACGCTGGCAATGGTGCCGCCGGTGGTAATGAAAAGAATGCGCTGCTTGGTCATAAAAAGCCTCCATGGCAGAAAATCAGAGAAACAAACCCAGTATAACACACTCTTTTCCGGCTGAAAAGTGCCCCGCAGCGGCAAAAGGCTGCTTTTTGCGACCCGGTCACAGAAGTTTTGCGGAAAAAGGTGTATACTATAAGAAAAGTTTCCGATGCAGTGGATGTGGTGAAGCTGCCCACTACGACCCCATCCGCAAATTAAAAATCATGTTTCCTCTGATCATGGCCAGAGCGAAGCGGAGGCCATTTTAAATCGTGACTCTGAAAAGGAGGACCAACCATGTCCAACATTGTGATCGTAGGTTCCGGCCCGGCGGGCGTGTCTGCCGCACTGTACGCGGTCCGCGCGGGGGTGGACACCACCGTGCTGACCAAAGGCCCCGGTGCGTTGGACCGGGCCGAGAAGATCGAAAACTACTACGGCCTTGCTCAGCCGGTTTCCGGTGCGGAGCTAGAGCGCCGCAGCATCGAGAACGCCAAACGCCTGGGGGTGCGGTTTGTGACCGCCGAAGCCGTGGGGCTGACCTATACGGATAAACTTACGGTAGAAACCATAGGGGAAGATTACCCGGCGGACGCGGTGATCCTGGCCACGGGGGCTTCCCGTGCGGTGCCGCACATTCCGGGCCTTGCCGGGCTGGAGGGCCACGGCGTGAGCTGGTGTGCCGTCTGCGACGCCTTTTTCTACCGCGGCAAGGATGTGGCCGTGCTGGGCAGCGGAGCCTATGCCCTGCACGAGGTGCAGGCCCTGCTGCCGGTGGTGAAAAGCGTCAGCCTGCTGACCAACGGCATGCCGCTGACCGCAGAATTCCCGCCGGAGGTGACCGTATACCCGCAGAAGGTGGAGGCTGTTCTGGGCGAACAGATGGTCACCGGGGTGCAGCTGTCCGACGGGCAGGAGATTGCCCTGTCCGGTGTGTTCGTGGCGCTGGGCGTGGCGGGCAGCACTGCGCTGGCCCGCAAGATCGGGGCCGCCGTGGAGGGCAGCCGCATCGTGGTGGATGAGAAGATGCAGACCACCGTGCCCGGCCTGTACGCTGCCGGGGACTGCACCGGCGGCCTGCTGCAGGTGGCAAAGGCTGTATACGAGGGGGCACAGGCCGGCACGGAGGCCGCCAAGGCCCTGCGGAAAGGATGAGTGCCATGCAAAAGACCCCGGAAGACCGCAATTGTCTGGCCTGCGCGTTCCCCTTCTGGGCGCAGCTGACCGCTGACGAACAGGAGATGCTCTGCCGCTACACCCGCCCGGTGCACTACCGCAAAGGGGCCCGGGTGCACAGCCCACTGGAAAGCTGTGTGGGCATTCTGCTGCTGCGCACCGGCCAGCTGCGGGCCTATCTGCTGTCGGAGGACAGTCGGGACGTGACCCTCTACCGCCTGTTCGGCGGGGAAGTGTGCATCCTGTCGGCGTCTTGCGTGATGGACTCGGTGAATGTGGACCTGTACATTGACGCTGAGGAGGACACCGAGGCACTGTGCATCAGCGCGGGCATCTTCCGCCGTCTGATGCAGCAGAATGTCTATGTGCGCTGCTACGCCTACCAGCTCACGGCAGAGCGCTTTTCCGACACCATGTGGACGATGCAGCAGATCCTGTTCATGAGCGCCGACCGGCGGCTGGCCATCTTTCTCACCGACGAGCTGGCCAAGACCGGCGGCGACGAGGTGCGCATGACCCACGACCAGATGGCAAAGTACATGGGCTCTGCCCGCGAGGTGGTGAGCCGGATGCTCAAATACTTCGCGCAGGAGGGCTGGGTGCGGCTGTACCGCGGCGGGGTGCAGGTGCTGGACAAGCCAAAGCTGCAGCAGCTGGCAAGAGGCGAATGAAAAAAGAGGACGATGCGTTATGCATCGTCCTCTTTGCTGTTACGGGAGATCAGCCCTTGCAGCCCTGCTCTTCCCAGTCGCCGAAATCGCTGGCGTCAGCAATCTTGGTGGCGTCGAACTTGCCGTTCTCGTCCTTGGGGGCGACGGCGGGGCCGGCCTCCACGGGGTTGGGGTTCGGGGCCTCGGGGTCATACACCGGGCGCTCTTCGCTCCGGTCCGGCAGGGTCACCGGCTCGTTTGCGGCGGGTGCCTCGGCAGCGGGCTCGGCAGGAGCTTCCGGGGCGTCGGCTTTGGCCGGGGCGGTGGGCTGCTCTGCGGCATCGTCCGCTGCTTTGGCCTCTGCTTCGGCGTAGGCCTCGGCGGTCTTTTCGGCCTCGGCGGCGTCCTGCTCGGCTTCTTCGGGGAACTCGACCTCCTCCACATGGAGCGGGTCTTTCTGGTTCAGGATCTTGTCCAGTGCCACGATGGCGGCACCGGTGACGGCCACGGCAGCGGCCGTGCCCAGAATGCGGAACAGTGTTTTCATGCCAGAACCTCCTTGCGTTGGGTTGGAAACGTTACGAGAACGTTACGACTTCATTCAGCGGCTTTTCGGCAGGCTCCACCGAAATGGCGGTCAGCACCGGGCCCTTGCCGCGGTAGATGTTGTGGAACTTGTAGCTCACCTTGGCGGTCACCCGCACCCAGCTGCGCTGCTCCAGAGCCTTGTAGCCGTCGTAGCTGCAGGGGAAGCCCACGAACTGGATATCCTGCACGCAGCAGGTCATGGCAAAGCGGCCGGGCACGAAGCTGTTCTTGCCGGCGCGGTTGGTCTGGCACACCTGTGCCAGGAATTTGACCGTCTTGCCGGTGTACTTCTGGGGCTCGTCCTGGCAGTCCATGTACCAGATGCCGAAATCATCATCATGGATGTCGATGACCGGGGCGTTCACGTCGAAGGGCAGCGGGTCGGGGATGTCGTCATAGGCCACGCTGCCGTCCTTGAACTCGTAGGCGATGTCGCACTTGCGGGAAGCTTGACGCACCAGCTTGTGCAGCTCCTGCCGGGCCTCGTCGTTATTCACGGCTTCGGCGCGGTTGAACACGATCAGCTCACTGCGGGCGATCTTGTCCAGCAGCAGGCTGCGCATGGAGTTGTCGCGGGCATAGGTCAGGGCGGTGGTGCCGTCGGCGGTGGCGATGCACTGGTACACCAGCCAGTTTTCCGGCAGGGCATCGGCCAGCTCCTGCAGCAGCCACATGCCGTTGTACTCGATGACCACGCGGCCTGCGCCGGATTCCTTTTCCAGCTTGGCCAGGTTCTGCGGGTTCATCTCGGCCTTGTCCTCGATCACCTTGACGGTCACACCGGGGAAGGCGAACTTCTTGGGGTTGTACTCTTCTTCGCCCTCTTCGCAGATCAGCAGCAGGGTCTTGTCGCCGGAGTCGAAGTTGGGGTCCTCAAAGGTCTCCTGAATGAATTTGGTCTTGCCGCTTTCCAGAAAGCCCACAAACAGGTAGACCGGAATTTCTTTTGCCATAATGGATGGTTTCTCCTTCTTTTACATCTCAGCAGCCGAACAGCTCTGCAATGGCCTTCTCGTTCAGCTTGGAGCCGATGACCACCAGTTTGCCGCCCACGTCGGCGCCGCGGGCACGCACTTCCCACTCGCCGGGCACATAGTCGAACTCCAGCCAGCCGTCGGCACCGCCGTCCACGATGCCCTTGCTGCGCAGGATCATGCCGTAATTGCCGGTGTCCAGCTCGGTGAGGGCGTGCTCCACTTCGGCCTTGGTGAACTTGCGGGCCGTCTCGACGCCCCAGCTGGTGAACACCTCATCGGCGTCGTGGTCATGATGATGGTGGTGATGGCCGCAGCAGCAATGCTCCTCGTGGTCATGATCCTCATCGTGATCATGGTGGTGCTCATGCTCGTCGTGGTCATCGTCCTCGTCATGGTCGTGATGATGATGCTCGTGCTCGTCCTCATCATCGTCATCATCGTGGTGATGGCCGCAGCTGCACACGCCGTTCTCGTCGTCGTGATGGTGATGATGGTGGTGCTCTTCTTCCTCGTCCTCCTCGGCGTGCTTCTCGTTTGCCTTGGCGGCCATGGCGATCAGCTCTGCCTTGAAGTCGTCCTTGGTGGACATGGCTTTCAGGATCTGCTCACCGGTCAGCTCGTCCCATGCGGTGGTCACGATGGTGGCGGTGGGGTTCTTCTCGCGCAGCATGGCCACGGCGGCGGCGATCTTCTCCTCGCTGGCGGTCTGGGTGCGGCTGAGCAGGATGCAGCTTGCATGGCTGATCTGGTCGTCGTAGAACTCACCGAAGTTCTTCATATACATCTTGACCTTGTTCACATCGGCCACGGTGACAAAGCTGTTCAGCTGCACATCCAGGTGCTCGGCCACGCCTTCCACGGCGCGGGTCACGTCGCTCAGCTTGCCCACGCCGGAGGGCTCGATGACGATGCGGTCGGGGTGGTACTGCTCCACCACCTGCTGCAGGGCGGTGCGGAAATCACCCACCAGAGAGCAGCAGATGCAGCCGGCGTTCAGCTCATTGATCTGGATGCCGGACTCCTTCAGGAAGCCGCCGTCGATGCCGATCTCACCGAACTCGTTCTCGATCAGAACGACCTGCTGGCCGGCAAAGGCCTCCTTGATGAGTTTTTTGATCAGAGTGGTCTTGCCGGCGCCCAAGAAGCCGGAAAAAATATCAATTTTGGTCATAGTTTGAATGCCTCTTTCTTTGTTAGCAGACAGAGCCGCAGAGCGCTGGCCCGTAAAATCTTACATCTCTATTATAGCAAGCCTGTCAATGGGAAAACGGCCTTTTTCAAGAAAAAATTGTAACATTTTTTGCAATTTGGTTGCGTTTTCGCGTTTTGGACGACAAATAAGGGGAACCGGCGGCCCCGGCGGGCAGCGATTCGGCAAGGGGCAGGCTCCGGCAGAGGGACGGACGCCCCCGGACGGCAAGACCCCGCCAACGGATGGTCAACGACCGGCAGGCGGTCAGCCCCCGCAGGATGCAGGCGACACTGCGGCGGCTGTTGACAGCACGGCAACCGTGTTTGCGTCCGGAACAGCCGACACTCCCGCATTGCATTCTTTGCGCCGGAATGCTACAATATGCAGTAGCAAACCACCGCCGCCGGACGTTCTTCCGGCAAATATGAGAAAGAAGGCTTTTCTTATGAGCATGAATACAGTTCCCGAACGGCTGGCCGCCCTGCGTGCCGCCATGCAGGCAAACGGTGTGGACGTGTACCTGATCCCGGTGGGCGACCCCCACTCCAGCGAGTACCTGCCCGACCACTACACCTCCCTGACCTACTTCTCCGGCTTCCATGGTGAAAACTCCAACTTCGTGGTCACCATGACCGAGAGTGCTGTCTGGGCCGACGGCCGTTACTTTGTGCAGGCCGAGAAGGAGATCGCAGGCACCGAGATCCAGCTGATGAAGATGGGTGAGCCGGGCGTGCCCACCGTGGAGGAATACTGCGCCAAGGTGGTGCCTGAGGGCGGCAAGCTGGGCCTGTGCGGTCTGACCGCCAGCTGCGCGCTGGTGAACAGCGTGAAGAAGGCGCTGGAAACCAAGAACGCCGCCATTCAGACCCTGTTCCTGGAGGATGAGCTGTGGACCGAGGGCCGCCCGGCTCTGCCCGCTACCCCGGCCTGGATCCTGCCCAAGGAATACGCAGGCTTCTCCCCCGCCGAAAAGCTGGGCCAGCTGCGTGCAAAGCTGGCCGAGTTGGGCTGCACCGCCCAGCTGGTGGGCAAGCTGGACAACCTTGCCTGGCTGCTGAACCTGCGCGCCATGGACATCGAGTGCACCCCCTACGCCATGGCCTACTGCTATGTCACCCCGGACCGCGCCGTGCTGTTCATCCACACCGCCCGCGTGACCCCGGAGGCAAAGGCGGAACTGGAAGCCAACGGTGTGACCCTGGCCGAGTACGACAGTGTGCTGGACTTCATGGCCGCTGAGACCGAGCCCCAGACCGTGCTGGCAGAGAGCGCCACCGTGAACTATGCCGTGTATCAGGTGCTGGAGAACAACGCCGCCCTCACCGTGAAGGACCTGGCCGACCCGCTACTGCCCATGAAGGGCGTGAAGAACGAAGTGGAGCTGACCCACGACAAGGAAGCCCACCTGCGCGACGCTGTGGCCATGGTGCGGTTCCAGATCGAGCTGGAAAAGCGTCTGGAAGCCGGCGAAGAGCTGACCGAGCTGACCGTGGACGAGATCCTGCACAAGTACCGCTCCGCCACCGACAAGTTTATTGTGGAGAGCTTTGGCACCATTGCAGCCTACGGCGGCAACGCAGCCATGATGCACTACCACGCCACCCCGGAGGATCACGCAAAGCTCCAGCGCAAGGGCTTTTTGCTGGTGGACAGCGGTGCCACTTACATGGACGGCACCACCGATATCACCCGCACCTACCCGCTGGGTGAGCTGACCGAGGACGAGCGCAAGTTCTACACCTGGACCCTGCAGTGCCACATCGACATCGCCAAGGCTGTCTGGCTGGACTACTGCGACTGCCATATGATCGACACCATCGCCCGTGAACCGCTGTGGCAGCACCTGATCAACTACCGCTGCGGCACCGGCCACAGCGTCAGCTTTGTGGGCAACGTCCACGAAGGCCCCCACGCCCTGAACGGCCGCAACACTACCCTGATGCGCCCGGGCATGATCGTGACCGACGAGCCCGGCGTGTACGAGACCGATCTGGTGGGCATCCGCATCGAGAACGAGCTGGTGTGTGTGCACAAGGCCGACAACCAGTACGGCACCTTCCTGGGCTTTGAGCCGATCATGTTCGTGCCCATCGCCACTTCTCCCATCGTGCCCGGTGTGCTGACCAAGGACGAGCTGGACTGGCTGAACAACTACCACCGTCAGGTGTTCGAGAAGCTGGCACCCCGCCTGAACGACGAGGAGCGCGAGTGGCTGGCCAAGAAGTGCGCCGCCATCGGCTGCTGAGCACCCGGCCGCTGAACATCGCACAAAAAGCGGGAAGCCGTGCCGGAGCGTGCAAGCTCCTGCGGCTTCCCGTTTGTTGTTTTTGCTTATTCTTTGGGGTCGCTGTCGTGCCGGGCCTTCCACTCGGCACTGCGTTCCTGCGCCGTTTCCCGCAGCTCCTCCCGCATGCCGTTCCAGCGCTCGCGCGCTTCGGCGGTGCGGGTCTGCACGTCCTCGCGGGCATCCTTCCAGTAGGCCTTGGCCTCGTCGATGACCTCCTTGAAGGGGCCGGAAGGGTAAGTGCTCTCCGCGATATCCACCAGGAATTTGTACAGCTGCGGGCGCACCTGCTCGTACATGCCCAGACGGGTGTACAGGTCCTTGTAATAGCGGAACACCTGGATCTTGTTCTGCACGAGGGTGGCGGGGTTGATCTGGGTGTGGCAGATGCTCTGGGGATTCTGCACATAGTAGTAGCCCGGCTGTGCAATGGAAGCAAACACCGCGGCGTACTGGATGTACTGCATGTTGAACACCAGATCTTCGGCCCAGCGCATCTCACTGGTGAACCGGATGTCGTGCGCAAGCAGCATTTCGCGGCGGTAGAGCTTGTTCCACAGCACGCTGTAGAAATAGGAGGCGGGCTTGTCCATCAGGCGGCGGGCAAAGGTGTCCTTGTCGTACACGCCCTCAGGCAGAAAACCGTACACCCGCACCTCCGGCGGGCGGGCGACGTGCATCACGCCAAGGTCGTCCTGCAGCTTTTCCAGCACCTGTTCGGGCTTGGTGGCCCCGGCGGGGATCACCATCTTGTAAGGTGCGATGACCAGGTCGGCGTTGTTCTGTTCGGCAGCGGTGACCAGATGCTCGGTGAAGTCCGGGTCGATATAGTCGTCGCTGTCCACGAACTGCACATACTTGCCGCTGGCCAGCTTCAGGCCCAGGTTGCGGGTGTCGGACACGCCGGAGTTGGCCTTGTCCACCAGCACGATGCGCTCGTCCTTTGCGCGGAACGCTTCGCACACGGGCAGGCTCTGATCCTTGGAGCCATCGTTCAGCACGATGACCTCGATGTTCTGCCAGCTCTGGGCGCAGATGCTCTCCAGACAGCGGGCGATGTGGTTCTGGGCGTTGTACACGGGCAGAATGATGCTGACAAGGGGCTTTGACATGGCGGCGTCTCCTTTGTTGTTTTTTGATTACTATACCCCCGCACCGCGCAAAATGCAAGGGCGGGTTTGAAGAGGAGGGATCCTGTGATCTTTCACATTGCGGTGTGCAGCCCGGACGCGGGCCTGCGCAGCGGGCTGGAACGCCAGTGCATGGAATTTTTTGCCCGGCGGGCGGACGCCTGCATCGTGGAACACCTGCCGGACACCGACGCCCTGCTGCGGAAGGACGGGGAGGGCGTGCGGTACGACCTGTACCTGCTGGAACTTTCCGGCTCGGCTACGCCGGTGGGGCTGGCGGCTGCCGGGGAGCTGCGCCGCCGGGGCCGCCGGGCCCCGCTGGCCTTTGTGGCCCGCACCACGGCCCACGCTTACAGCGCCTACAAGGTGGATGCGCTGCAATATCTGCTGCTGCCGGTGCGCCAGCGGGAGCTTTCGGCCCTGCTGGCCCGCGCCACCGAGCCGGAATACGGCCCGTCCGTCACGGTGAACACCGCCGAGGGCCTGCGGGCGCTGCCCTATGCGGGCATCGAATATCTGGAGTGCACCCACCACATCGTGCACTTCCACCTCACCAGCGGGGAGGACGTGCCCACCCTGTCGCTGCGGGTGCCGTTTTCTGCGGTGGCACAGCCTCTGCTGGCGGATGGGCGCTTTTTGCAGCCCCACCGCTCCTATGTGGTCAATCTGGCCGAGGCAGACCTGCTTTCTGCCGGGGAGCTGCGCATGCGCAGCGGGGCCCGCATCTCCATCCCCCGCGGGCGGGAGGGTGCCGTGCGGGACGCCTTCCAGCAATGGGTGCAGCAGCAGAAATACAGCCTGAAATAACAGCACGCCGGTGCTCCCACAGCGGGAACACCGGCGTGCTTTTTGCAGAAAAATTTCTCAGATCTTTGTCCAGTCCAGTGCGGTCCAGTCCGGCAGGAACTGGTCGCACACCTGCGTCATGGCAGGGGCATCGTTGGCACTGGCGGCGTCCTGCACGCCCAGCACGGTGAACCCGGCCTTGTGGGCAGTGGAAGCGGCGTAAATGGCGTCCTCGCACACAGCGCAGGCGGCGGGGTCGGCCCCGCCCAGCCGGTGCATGCACTCGAAGAACACCTCCGGGCGGCTCTTGTGCAGCACGCCCTGCGCCTCCACGATGAAGGAAAAATAGTCCGCGATGCCCAGCCGGGTGAGCGCGGTGCGGCACTGGTCGGACCAGGTGTTGGAGCACAGGCACAGCCGGGCCCCCTCGGCCTGCAGCTTTGCCAGCAGGGTGCGCACACCGGGCTTCAGGTCCACCGTTTCGTACAGCTGGGCGATCACGTCCCGCATCACGTCGTAATATTCCGCCTCGGTCAGGGGCAGGTCGTATTCTCGGATGAGGTAGCGGGCACCGTCGGCCATGCCCATGGTCAGCAGCACGTCGTTCAGGTCTGCTTTGGGCGTGCGGCCATAGCGCTGCAGCAGCGCCAGCGGGGCACCCCGCCACACCACGGTCATGCTGTCGGTGAGGGTGCCGTCCATATCAAAGATCCATTGCTTGCAGCGCATGGGGCAAAGTTCCTCCTTCAAGATGATTCCTGCCCAGTATACCACGGATCTTAGCCGTATAAAAGCCGTGAGGAACCAAAAAACGGGGAGAAATTTTCCGGAAAATATGGTATAATTTCAGCAAAGACAGACAGGGAGGCAGGCAGTATGGAAAACCAAACCATTCCGTGCAAAGCGCTGGTGCTGGCCGGCGGCGGAGCACGCGGCAGCTATCAGGTGGGCGTGTGGAAGGCTCTGATGGAGCTGGACTGGCACCCGCAGATCATCACCGGCACCAGTGTGGGCAGCCTGAACGGTGCCATGTTCGTGCTGGACCTGTACGAGGTGGCGCGGGATATGTGGCTGACCATCCGCAGCAAAGATGTGATGGAGCTGCCCGAAGAAAACGCCGACCTGTCGGCCCTGCACAGTTTTCTGCGCAGCGTGGTGAAGGCCGGCGGTATGGACGTCTCGCCGCTGGAAGAGATCGTGGAACGGGTGCTGGACGAGGACGCGCTGCGCCGCGCCAACATCCGCTTTGGCCTTGTCACGGTGGAGCAGCGGGGCCTGAAGCCCCGGGAGCTGACGCTGGACGAGATCCCGCAGGGCCGCGTGAAGGATTACCTCATGGCCTCGGCGGCCTGCTTCCCTGCCCTGCGGGCGCGGGATATCGACGGGGTCAAGTTTCTGGACGGCGGCTACAGCGACAACATGCCCACCGGCCTTGCGAAAAAGATGGGGGCTGACGAGCTGGTGTGCGTGGACCTGGAGGGCGTGGGCATCACCCGCCCCAACCTCACCGGTCTGCCCACCACCATGGTGCGCAGCTACTGGGAGCTGGGCGACATCCTGCACTTTGACCCCGATACCGCCCGCCGCAATGTGGAGTTGGGTTATTACGACACCCTGCGGGCCTTTGGCCGGGTGCGGGGCTGCGCCTATGCCGTGGACAACGGCCCGGACAGCAGCGCCGATGCTGCCGCGTTCCGGGCACGGTTCGACGCGGTGCAGAAGGCCGTGCGGGAGAAATACCCCGTGACCCTTACCGCAGACGCGGCCCTGCTGCTGGCCCGGATGAAGGACGCCGAGCTTGCCCCGCTGGAAGCCGTGGCCGAGGACGTGGGGGTAGACCCCACGGTGTACTACACCACCCGGACGCTGGGGCAGGCGTTTGTGGACAAATGCGACCGTGCGCGCATGGCCGGGTTCGCCCCGCTGTTTGCAGGCAGCGCGGACGCGGGCCGGGCGGCGCTGGCAGCCCTGCTGCCCAATACATTCTTGCAGGCGCTGGTCTGGCAGGCCCTGACCGCGCCGGAACTGCCGGAGGTGACCGAACATGAAGATCTGTAAAGGGGTTTCTGCGTCCCCGGGCCTTGTGCTGGGGCAGGTGAGCCGGTTGGAACGCCATGTGGAAACGTTCAGCACCGGGCCCTTTGACCCGGAACGGGAGCTGCGCCAGCTGGAAGATGCGGTGCGCACCGCCCAGAGCGAGCTGGACTGTATGGCAGAGCGGGCCGCTTCCACCGAGCAGGCCATCCTGCAGTTCCAGAGCATGATGCTGGACGACGAAGGCATGATGAACGAGGTGCGGTTCTGCATCAAGGCAGGCATCAGCGCCGCGGCCGCCATGGACAAGGTGGGCCAGCGTTACGCCGACCAGCTGGCCAACATGAAGGACAACCCCTACATGCAGCTGCGCAGCGTGGACATTCTGGACGCCACCAGCCGGGTGATCAACATTCTGGGCAACCGGCCCCGCATGTGGCTGGCACTGGACCACCCGGTGATCCTGGCCGCCGACCGCCTGATGCCCACCGACCTGTTCAGTGTGCCCTCCGGCATGATCCTGGGCGTCGTCACCACCGAGGGCAGCGGCCAGAGCCATGCCGCCATCATTGCCCGGGCCATGAACATCCCCGGCATCGTGCAGGTGGGGCCGGAGTTCCTGGACGACTGCGACGGCCGCACCATGATCCTGGACGCCACCAAGGGCGAGTGCATCCTGGACCCGGATGCTGCGACCCGCCAGCAGGCAGAGGCCCGCATCTGCGAACTGCAGCGTGAAAACGAAGAAATGCGGGTGCTGGGCCGCCAGCCCGGCTACACCCGGGACGGCGCAGCCTTTGAGCTGCTGGCCAACTGCTTTGGCCCAGAGGACATCGACACCGCCATGCAGTCCGGTGCCCGGGGCGTGGGCCTGCTGCGCAGCAGCTACATGATGCTGCCCGGCCGCATTCTGGACGAGCAGGAGCAGTTCTATTTCTATTCTTCCTGCCTTGCCGCGGCACAGGGCTGCCCTGTGACCGTGCGCACCTTCGATTTTGGCGCCGACCGCACCATGGCGGACGCCTATCAGGGGGTGCAGTCCTCCAAGCTGGGGCTGCGGGGCATCCGCAACAGCCTGCGCCAGCCCCGCCAGTTTGAAACGCAGATCTGCGCCCTGCTGCGCGCCGCCGCCCGGGGCCCCCTGCGGGTGATGTTCCCCATGGTGACCGATGTGGAGGACTGGGACGCCGCCATGCACATCGTGGAGCACTGCCGCCGGAGCCTGCGGGAGCGGGGCGTGCCCTTCAACGAAAAGACCCCCTTCGGCGTCATGCTCAGCGTGCCGTCGGCCTGCCTGACCGCGGAGGAATTCGTGGCCCACGGGTGCGATTTTCTGGTCATCGGTACCAACGACCTGACCCAGTACACCCACGCGGCCGACCGGGAGCTGGCCAGCGCGGAGCGGTATTACCGCCCCGCCAGCCCGGCCATGAAAAAGCTCATCACCATGGTCATGGAGGCGGCAAAGTCCGGCAGCGTGCCGGTGACCATCTGCGGCCTTGCCGTGGGCAACCCGGTGAATACGGTGCAGTATCTGCAGATGGGCCTGCGCAGCTTCTCGGTGAGCCCGCAGAACCTGCTGCACACCAAAAAGGCTCTGCTGGAAGCCGACGCCCACCCGGACGACACCGAGCTGGAATAAAGCGATAAAACAAAGGGGGCTGCTGCACGCTGTGCAGCAGCCCCCTTTGTTTGGGGAACCTGCCGTGCTGCTTGCGGAACCGCACGGCAGGAGAAGATGGCTTTTATAAAAATGGTTTCTCAGTTCATGCGGCGGCCTTTGCGGTCCAGCACAAAGCCTGCGGCCAGCAGGAACAGACCGCTCAGGGCGCTGCCCACCACTGCCAGCCAGTTTGCACCGGTCTGGGGCAGAACGGCAGCAGCAGCGGGAGCAGCGGCTTCCGGCTTTGCATTCTGCACCACGTTCTGTGCGGTTGCGGTGGTGTCTGTGGTGAGCGTGTCAGCCGGTGCAGTGCCGTCCTGTGCAGGGGCGTCCGGGGTCACGGCGGGGTCTGCCGGGGTCACCTCCGGGGTGGACGGGACGTCCGGGGTGTCGGGCGTGTCCGGCTTGTTGGGGGTATCCGGCTTGTTGGGCGTGTCCGGCGTGTCGGGGGTGCTGGGCGTGTCCGGCACGATTTTGGGCAGCACCACATGCTTGGTCTGGCCGCACTTGTCGATGGAGCAGATGTAGTCGGCGTAGCCGTCCTTTTCGGTAGTAGGCTGTACGACCTCGCCCACCAGCTTCCAGTCGTGCAGGTCCTCATCCTTCAGCTTGGTGGTGTCAATGTTGGGGTTCTCGTCCATGTACTTGCGGTTGTGGACGACCTTGGTGAGGGTGCCGCCTTTGATGGTGTGGCTATAGTCGAAATAAGCCAGAGTGTTAGGATCTTTTATTGTCGGCAGGTTATCAAGCTCCTTTTTTTCGACAGTTGCATTATTATAGCAATTGACGATGGCAGAGTTGATTTCGCCAAAGTGGGAGGAACCGTCTGCATGGTAGCTGACGCTGTCGGCAGGGACATACTGATATTCGACGTTGTATGGGTTATAGCTAGTAGTTTCAGTTGTGGAACCAATCGCAGTACCGGAGCCTTTTCCATAAATGTATGCGTTGACAACGGTATCGCCAGTGCTGCTGTTGATGTTGACGTTACAAGTAGCGCCACGGTTAGCAGTTATAACAGCGCCAATTGCAGGGCTGATGTCACCGGTTCCATCATCTGGGCGGTAATCAGAACCAATGGAATTGATTGCATTTACGGTGCCGCCGGTGATGTTGATGGTTGTTGTGACAGCATCGATGCATCGAGGAGTTCCGATTGCGGGATGATCACCGGAACTGATAGCGGTAACGTTGGCATTCTTTTCAATATTGATCGTGAGATCAGAAGCATTGCCATACCGGCCGTCACCAATGGCGCTACTCTCGTCGCTTTCTGCCGTTACGGTAGCATTTCCGGAGATCGTAATAGTATTAGGGCTGTTGTAACGGCCTGCGTCATCGCCACCTCCAATTGCAGCGTCAAAATGAGAACGAGCATTGACAACGGCATTGTCCGTAATGGTGATGCTGTTTCCACCGCCGGTACCACCGCCGATCCCGGCACCCGATTTAGCAAGGGCAGTAACATGGGCATTGCCTTCAATGCGGATGTTCTTGCCGGTACCGTCGCAGCCGCCGCCAATGGCAGCAGCGCTATCATTTCCGGCAACGGCAGTGATATCACCGCCGGTGATGGTAATATTGGACGTGTCGGCTAAAGAATCTTCCCTATATGAAAGGCTACCGCCACCGATGGCGGCGGCCATATGGTAGCCGCCTGCCAGCAGCTTGCCGGTAGTGTCCGCCTCGGTACCAGTCTTTGCAGTACCATCATCGTTCACATCGTCCTTGATGGTCAAAGTGCCGGTGCCGTATGCGTCCGCTTTTTCGATGGCGGCGTGTTCCTCGGCCGTCGAGTTCGTAGTCAGAACGGTATTATCGCCGTTCAGCTCAAGGTTGGTGTCGCCGTCGCCCTTTATTTCGATCGCACCGGTCTTGGCTTCAGAAGTGTCAACTTCAATGTTCACATCCTTCAAGGTCACATCGGTAGTCTGATCTTTTGCCGTCTCCACCGTGATGGTATTTGAAGTCTTCTCGCCGTTGCTGGTGATGGTGACGCCGGTATTGTCTTGGTGATCGTTTATCTCTGTGTTCTCCTGCGTCACATAGGTGAAGCCGTCATCTTTGGTCTCTACCGTCACACTGCCCTTGTTCAGATCGTAAGTGTCCGCAAACGCCGCCGTGGCGATGGAAGAGACCATGGCCATCAACGCAGCTGTAGAAAGTACCCGCAAGGCCAGCTGTTGTTTCACGTTTTTCCTCATTGCAAAACCCTCCAAACAAAAAAACTTACAGAGACGTGAACGTTACCGTGACCGTTACCGGGAACGATGCCGAAAACCGGCAAAAACCGGAACTTCGGGGCAGAAAATCACATGGCTGTGCATTTTCATGCCCGGCGTCTCTTTGCGGTGCAAGTATAGTACTGTGCCGTGGAGAATGTCAAGACAAAACGCTGAATTTTCGGGGGGGGGGGGTAATCAATTTTGTAAAATAAGCATAAAAACAGCTGAGAATTTGAGGTAGAATGACAGGGCAATGCTGCACAAAAATCCGGGAGATCTTTATACGAGGCAAAAAATAAAAAACGGGCCCGGGAAAGCCCGCAGACTTTCCCGAACCCGTGGGTCGGAATTTTTCTTTGATGGAAGGTGCGCCGCCCGCCGGAACCCCGGTTATTCCAGATTGCCGGTCAGGGTCATCACGGCGGCGAGCACGGCCAGCGGGGCGGTCTCGCACCGCAGGATGCGGGGGCCAAGGCCAACCGTTTTGGCTCCGGCTTTGGCGGCCATTTCGGCTTCCTCGGCGGCAAAGCCGCCCTCGGCACCGGTCACGATGGCGATCTTCAACTTTTTGCCGTCGGCGGGTGCGGCCTCGGCCAGCAGCTGGCGCACCGGCGCGCCGCCGCACTCGTAGCAGAACAGCACCAGGTCGTACTGGTCAAAGGTGCGGCACACGGCCCCGAAGTTGGGCAGCGGCAGGGCCACGTCCGGCAGCACGCCCCGGCCGCACTGCTTGGCGGCTTCCAGCGCGATGCGGTTGTAGCGCTCATTCTTCTGCTCCTCTTTTTTGGGGGCGGCCACGCAATACCGGCTGAAGAAGGGCACCACATGGGCGGCCCCCAGTTCCACGCCGTGCTTGATGATCTGCTCCAGCTTGTCCTGTTTGGGGTAACCGGCCAGCAGGGTGACCTCCACGCTGGGCTCGGCGGCGCTGGGATAGCCCGGCTCTACCGAGAATTCCACGCAGTCATCCCCGAAGCCGGTGATGGTGGCGGTGTATTCCACGGCGCTGCCGTCGCATAGAATGACAGTATCGCCCATGCGGGCACGCATCACGCGGGCCAGATGATGGGCATCGGTGCCGCGCAGCACAGCCGTGCCGTCGGCGATCTCAGTGGTAAAATAACGGTGCGGCATAGTTCCTCCTGAAACATCCTCGCCCTCTCAGTCGCTAACGCGCCAGCTCTCCCAAGGGGAGAGCCCTTGGCAGTCCACGCAAACTTCATCTCTTTGCCAAGGCCTCCCCCTTTGGGGGAGGTGTCACCGAAGGTGACGGAGAGGGCGAGCCTGCTCTATAATTTCACGCCTTTTTGCAGACGATGCACTCCCAGCCGCGCTTCTCCTTCACTTCCACAACGGCAAGGCCGGCGGCTTCCAGCCCGGCGATCACCTCGTCCTTGCGGGTGTCGATGATGCCGCTGGCAATGAAGGTGGCACCGTCGGCCATCAGGCCGGGCACGGCGGGGGCCAGGCTGAGGATGGCGTTGGCCACGATGTTGGCGGTGATGATGTTGTATTGGCCGCTGGCCTTGTCGGACAGGTCGCCCACCAGCACGGTCAGCTGATCCTGCACGCCGTTCAGGGCAGCGTTCTCCCCGGCGGTGCGCACGGCTACGGGGTCGATGTCCACGCCCTCGGCCACGGCGGCACCCAGCTTCAGGGCTGCAATGGCCAGGATGCCGCTGCCGGTGCCGATGTCCAGCACCCGTTCACCGCCCTGGACCCGCTCGTCCAGCGCTTCCATGCACAGGCTGGTGGTCTCGTGGCCGCCGGTGCCGAAGGCAAGGCCGGGGTCCAGCACCAGCTTGACGCGGTCGGTGTCGTACTCCTGCCAGGAGGGCACCACGGCCAGCCGCTTGCCGATCTCCAACGGGTGGTAATACTTGCGCCAGCCGTTCTGCCAGTCCTCCTGCTCCACACCCTCGGTCTCCACGGTGTAGGCGATGCCGGCAGCCTCCATGCGGGCAGAGATCAGGGCCAGGGTCTCCACGGGGGAAGCGCCCGGCTCCAGATACATGTGGATGATGACCCGGTCGCGGGGCTTGTCCAGCAGCTCCTGCTCGATCAGGTCCACATGGGCGATCTCGGCCACCTGCTGCTCGATGTCGCTGTAATCTTCGATATAGATGCCGCCCTCGGCGATCATGGTGGCAACGGCTTCGGCGTTGTCGGCGTCGGACTTGGCCACGGTCAGGCGGATGTCGGTCCATTCCATAGGGAAAACCTCCTTCAAAATTCTGTGTTTCCTTATACTAGTATAGTACCCGATTCCCGTCTGGGATGCAAGCCTTTGGGCAAAATGCCGGAGAAAAGAAAAGATTTTTCAACATAAAGCCGAGGGTTGTACACGAAAACCAAAAAATGTTCACGCAAAAATACGCAAATAAGGACTTTTGACGCAATTTGATAGATTTATCGCGGAAAGGACTTTCCTTTTTTGCAAAAGTATGTTAATATTCTATTACGGAATTATGGACGGTCTGCAACCAGAGACTGTCTGTAAACACAAACATTTCTTAAGGAGGAATGTGCTTTATGATGAAGTATCTCCAGAAACTGGGCAAAGCACTGATGCTTCCCGTCGCTGTGCTGCCGATCTGCGGCATCCTGATGGGTCTTGGTTATGCCCTCGCTCCGGGCGTTATGGGCGTTCCCGGTGCACCGACTTCCGGCGCAGCATACACCGTTGGCTTCCTGCTGGTCAAGGCAGGCGGCGCTCTGATTGATAACATGGCATGGCTGTTCGCCATTGGTGCCGCTGTGGGCCTGGCCGACAACGACGGTACCGCAGGTCTGGCCGGTCTGGTCAGCTTCCTGATGATGCAGCAGCTGCTGAACCCCGGCGTGGTCGGCATGGTGCGCCATCTGGAAGAGGGCACCGCTACCTACATCGCCTTCCAGAAGGTCGCCGGCAACTCCTTCATCGGCATTCTGGCCGCTGTTGTGGGTGCTGCCTGCTACAACAAGTTCAAGAATACCCAGCTGCCTGACTGGCTGGCATTCTTCTCCGGCAAGCGCTTCGTTGCCATTGCTACCGGCGTGATCTCCATCCTGGTGTCCGTCGTTCTGCTGTTCGTCTGGCCCGTCATTTTCGGTGCTCTGGTCGCCGTCGGCAACGGCATCGCTGGCATGGACGGCATCGGCGCCGGCATCTACGCTTTCCTGAACCGTCTGCTGATCCCCACCGGCCTGCACCACGCTCTGAACAACGTGTTCTGGTTCGACACCATCGGCCTGGGCGACCTGTCCCACTTCTGGGCAGGCGAGACCAGCGCAGATGTGGGCTGGAGCCTGGGCATGTACATGTCCGGTTTCTTCCCCTGCATGATGTTCGGTATTGCCGGTGCTGCTCTGGCTATGGTCAAGACCGCTAAGAACAAGAAGGCTGCTATCGGCCTGGTTCTGTCCGCTGCAATCTGCGCCTTCGTCTGCGGCGTTACCGAGCCCTTCGAGTTCGGCTTCATGTTCCTGTGCTTCCCCCTGTACATTGTGTACTCTGCCCTGTACGGCATCTTCACCATCATCACCTACTACTCCGGTTTCCGTGCTGGCTTCTGCTTCTCCGCAGGCGCTACCGACTTGGTGTTCTCCGCTTCTCTGCCCGCAGCTGCTAAGACTTGGATGATCATTCCTCTGGGCATCGCAGCATTCCTGGTGTTCTACTTCGTGTTCTACTTCGCCATCACCAAGTTCGACCTGAAGACTCCCGGTCGTGAGGATGACGACGAAGAGGCTGAGAAGAAGGTCGTTCTGGCCAACAACAACTACACCGAAGTCGCTTCTGCTGTTCTGGCTGCTGTCGGCGGCAAGGAGAACGTGAAGGAAGTTGGTTACTGCGCAACCCGCCTGCGCTTTGAGGTGCTCGACAACGCTAAGGTTGACGAGAAGGCTGTCAAGGCTGCCGGTGCTGCCGGTGTCATCCGTCCCAGCAAGAACGCTTGCCAGGTCATCATCGGCACCAAGGTTCAGTTCGTGTACGACGAGCTGAAGAAGATGCTGTAACTGGCACTTCGGTAAAACAAAACAGGCGCGGAGGGCTGGTTGCCTCCGCATGACACCGCCGGGGGCGGGCGCAGAAAGCGCCCGTTCCCGGCGGCTTTTTTGTTCACACAAACTGCTTTTCTTCCAAAATGGAACGTGCTATACTGAAAAAAACGCGCTGCCCGCTCCGGCCGCTGTGCACCGGTGGAAGCGGGCGGGCCGCTGACGAAAAACGAGGTGTTTTGTATGATCATTCAGAATGCACTGGTTTATACGCCGCGCCACACCTTTGAGCGCGGTACGCTGTTCATCCGCAACGGGCGCATCGTGCCCTTTGCCGCCCCGGAAGCGGGCGAAGAGGTGATCGACGCCGAGGGCCTGTATGCCCTGCCGGGTCTGGTGGACATCCACTTCCACGGGGCCATGGGCAAGGACTTCTGCGACGGCACCGAGGAGGCCATCCAGACGCTGGCCGATTTTGAGGCCAGCAAGGGCGTGCTGGCCATCTGCCCCGCTACCATGACCTACCCGGAAGAGTTTTTGAACCATGTGATGGACGCCGCCGCCGCCCACAAAAACGGCAAGGGCGCAGATCTGGTGGGCATCAACATGGAAGGCCCCTTCATCAGCCCCAAGAAGGTGGGTGCCCAGAACCCGGAGTATGTGCAGGGTGCTGACGCGGGGATGTTCCGCCGCCTGCAGAAGCGCGCGGGCGGCCTGATCAAGCTGGTGGACGTGGCCCCCGAAGAGCCGGGCAACCTGGATTTCATCAAGGAATGCCACAATGAGGTGCGCATCTCCATTGCCCACACCTGCACCGACTACGACACTGCCGTGCAGGCCTTTGAGGCCGGTGCCACCCACATGACCCACCTGTACAATGCCATGCCCGGCATCACCCACCGTGCCCCCGGCCCCATCATTGCGGCACTGGAGCACGGCGCAGAGGTGGAGCTCATCACCGACAACGTGCACATCCACCCGGCCATGGTGCGGTTCACCTTCAACACCTTCGGGGCCGACCATGTGTGCCTGATCGCCGACAGCATGATGGCCTGCGGCCTGCCGGACGGCCAGTACAGCCTGGGCGGACAGGCTGTGACCGTCCACGGCCCGCGCGCTACCCTGACCGAGCAGCCCGGTACCATTGCCGGCAGCAATACCTGCCTGTACGACTGCATGAAGCGTGCCGTGCTGGAGATGAACGTGCCGCTGGAGAGCGCCGTGCGCGCCGCCAGCGAGAACCCGGCCCGGAGCATCGGCGTGGACAACGATTACGGCAGCCTGGCCGCTGGCCGTTACGGCAACGTGATCCTGGCCGACAAGGAGCTGAACATCAAGGCCGTGATCCAGAAAGGGACCCGCATCGTATGAACAAGACCTTTACCTGGCGGCTGCTGACCCCCGGCGAGCTGACCGACGTGTATCTGCAGGAAATGCGCCGCGACTTTCCCGCCGGGGAGCTCAAGCCGCTGAGTATGATCCTGACCAGCGAGGCCGAGGGCCTTGCCCACACCTGGGGCGTGTTTGACGGGGAGACGCTGGCCGCCTACCTGCTCATGGTGCGCCCGGAGGGCAGTTCCATCAGCCAGCTGGACTATTTTGCCGTGGTGCCCGCCTACCGCGCGGGCGGCCTTGGCGCAAAGCTGCTGGCAGCCCTGCCGGAGTACGAAGCCGGGGCACAGGCCATCATCATTGAGGCCGAAATGCCCGAAAAGGCTGAGGACGAGGCCATGGCCGTGCGCCGTCTGGGCTTTTACGCCCGGTGCGGTGCCCGCGACACCGGCTACTATGAGCACCTGTTTGACGCATGGTTCCGCATCCTGGTGCTGCCCTGCCCCGGTGCGCCGGAGCTGAGCGACAAAGACGCGCTGGACGCCCTGGTGAGCTGCTACAAACGCACCATCAGCGAGAGCCAGTGGCGCAAGTATGTGCAGTTCTACGCCCCGGACGGGAGCCTGCGCCTGTAAGGGAGACCCTGGCGCAGGGTCGCAAAGGTAAAACAACAATTGCTGAAAAGGAGGTTTTTCTTATGACAACAAAAATGACTCGGCGCACGTTTCTGAAGGGGGCTGCGGCTGCTGCGGCAGCAGTGTCCCTGTCTGGCCTGCTGACCGGCTGCGGCGGTGACCAGGAGCTGCCGGACAACGCAGTCCAGCTGGGCGTGTTCAACGTAAGCATTTACGGCCTGAACGTGGACCAGGGCGCGGAGCTGGGCGGCGACGCAGGTGCCATCACCGGCACCGTGAAGATCCGCTTCTCCGACAGCGGCAGCAGTACGCAGGCTGTGCCCTACCGGGGGATGTTCAACGCTACGGTCGGCGGCTCTAAGCTGACCCAGGTGGCTCCCACCGGGAACCTGGTGGTCTCCGATGCACTGCTGGGCAAGCCCTTTGCCACCAAGGAAAAGGACCTGAAGCTGAGCTTCCCCGATGTGGCCACTCGAGAGGCCTACCAGAGCGGAAAGCCTGCTTACCTGACCATTACCATCAACAACATAACGGGTGTGCTGTACCTGGTAAAACGGGGCGACGGATACGTTGCCACCAAGACGGTCGGCTGATCGGATCAAGAACCTTTTGCCCCGGGCACTCTGGAAAGAGTGCCCGGGGCTTTTTGTCGTTCTGCCCAGGGGCAGAAGGATGGTTTTGGGCAGTTTTTCCGGCAATGTAAAGAAAGGTGCTACGGTTTTCACCGCAGTTTACAAGCTCCTTGCAAAAGCCAGGCCCGGCCCCCAAAGTTTTACCTGCATTTTGCCCGTGTATGGTCGCAGTCTCCGGCGGGAATGCGCTACAATAAGGCCGTTCCCAAAGAAGCACAATAAGAGACGCCGGGCGGGTGCCCGGCCCGATCTGGAGGAAAATATTATGAAAAAGATCACGCGTCGTTCGTTCCTGGCTATCTGCGGCACCGTGGCAGCCGCTGCTGCCCTCACCGCCTGCGGCGGTTCCGCTTCTTCTGCTACGGCATCCACCGCTTCTTCCGCTGCCGGGAGCACTGCTGCCGGCACCCTGAGCGGCAATGTGGCCACCGGCGGTTCCACTTCCATGAAGAACGTTATCGCTGCCCTGACCGAAGGCTTTGCCGAGGTGGAGCCGGGCGTTACCGTCAGCTATGACCCCACCGGTTCCGGCGCAGGCATCACCGGTGCCACCGACAAGACCCTGGACATCGGCCTGTCCTCCCGTGCCCTGAAGGACGACGAGAAGAACGATGTGGACGGCACCACCGTGGCACTGGACGGCATCGCCATCATCGTGAATAAGGACAGCAAGGTGGCGGACCTGACCGTGGACCAGCTCAAGCAGATGTTCACCGGCGAGATCACCAACTGGTCTGAGGTCGGCGGCGACGACGGCGAGATCGTGCTGATCGGCCGTGAGGCCGGTTCCGGCACCCGGGACGGCTTCGAGAGCATCGTGGATGTGAAGGACAGCTGCAAGTACGCACAGGAGCTGACCGCTACCGGCGCCGTCATCAGCGCTGTGGAGGCCAACCCTCTGGCCATCGGCTACGCTTCCCTGTCCGCTGTGGGCGATACCGTGGCCATGGTCACCGTTGAAGGCGTGGCGTGCAGCGAGGACACCGTGAAGGACGGCAGCTACAAGATCCAGCGTCCCTTCGTGTTCGTCACCAACAAGAGCGTGACCCTGTCGGAGCAGGCACAGGCCTTCATGGACTTTGCTGCCAGCAAGGACGCTGCCGACCTCATCCGCACCGCAGGCGCTGTGCCCGTGAACGAGTAAAAGGCGCTCAGAGTCAGCCCGGCTGGGAGTTCCCCCGCGAAATTCGGGGCTTCCAGCTCCCGCCCTATTGCCTACGGCAACAGGGTCCCACCCTCGGATCATTCGCTGGTGAAACTCCCGGCCGAACTGACCCGGTAAACAGGATGGGGACAATGATAAAATTAGCCCACCGCGTTGGCCTGCCGTTTCTGCGAGCCGACGCGGCTTTTATAAAGGTTTTCAGCTATGAACAAAAAATCCTATCTGGCTCGGGTACGGCTGCCCCGCACCCCGGCCGACTGGCTGGAAGCGATGATGAATTTCATCTTCTTCCTGTGCGGCATGCTGGCGGTGGGCTGCGTGGTGCTCATCACGGTGTACATGGTCCTCTCCGGCGTGCCGGCCATCCACAAGATCGGCCTGTTCCGGTTCCTGCTGGGCACCGAGTGGGCCTCCACCGCCGCCGACCCGAAGTTCGGCATCCTGCCCTTTATCCTGTCCAGTGTGTACGGCACGCTGGGTGCCACCCTCATCGGTGTGCCCATCGGCCTGCTCACGGCGGTGTTCCTGTCCAAGGCGGCCGGCCCGAAGGTGCGCACGGTGGTGGTCACGGCCATTGAGCTGCTGAGCGGCATCCCCAGCGTGGTGTTCGGCCTGCTGGGCATGCAGGTGCTGGTGCCCGCCGTGGCAAAGACCTTTGGCAAGGCGTCCGGTGCCTGCCTGCTGTCGGCCATCGTGGTGCTGTCCATTATGATCCTGCCCAGCATCGTGTCGGTGTCGGTCACGGCCCTCAACGCCGTGCCGCCGGAATATGAGCAGGGCAGCCTGGCCCTGGGTGCCACCGACACCGAGACCTGGTTCAAGATCAGTGTACCCGCTGCCAAAAGCGGCATTGCCGCCGGCATCGTGCTGGGCATCGGCCGCGCCATCGGCGAGGCCATGGCCGTGATGATGGTGGCCGGCAACAGCCCCAACATGCCGGACAGTGTGTTCCGCAGCGTCACCTTCCTGACCACGGCCATTGCCAAGGAAATGAGCTACGCCGGCGGCCTGCAGCGGCAGGCGCTGTTCAGCATTGCTCTGGTGCTGTTCGGGTTCATCATGCTCATCAACATTGTGCTGAACGTGGTGCTGAAGGGAGGCGACCGCGATGCATAACGGGTTTTCGCCCTCCCGCCGCGCCTGGAACCGTGTGATGACGGTGCTGGTGTGGGCGGCTGCCCTGCTGGTGATGGCGCTGGTGGCGGGCATCATCGGCATGGTGCTGGTGCGCGGTGTGCCGCACATCCGCTGGAACTTCCTCACCACCACGGCCAGCGTGCTGAAAGGCACCGACGGCATCCTGCCGGCCATCCTCAACACGCTGTACGTCATCCTGCTGACCCTGCTCATCGTGCTGCCGCTGGGTGTGGGCGCGGCGGTCTACCTGACCGAATACGCCTCCAACCGCCGTCTGATCGAGGTGATCGAGTTCACCAACGAGACGCTGGCCGGTATCCCCAGCATCCTCTATGGTCTGGTGGGCATGCTGGTGTTCAGCCAGGCGCTGGGCTTCCAGACCTGCCTGCTGTCCGGCAGCCTGACGCTGGTGGTGATGAACCTGCCCACCATCATCCGCACCACCCAGGAATCCCTGAAAACGGTGCCCCAGGGCTACCGCGAGGGTGCGCTGGGTCTGGGGGCTGGCAAGTGGCATATCATCCACACCATCGTGCTGCCCTGCAGCATCGACGGCATCGTCACCGGCTGCATCCTGGCCGTAGGCCGCATCGTGGGCGAGAGCGCCGCGCTGCTGTTCACCGCCGGTGCGGCGGAAGTGATCGCCAAGGGTGTGGTCAAGGCCTACACCTCCAACGGTGCCACCCTGTCGGTGCTGCTGTACCTGCGTGCCTTTGAGGACGGCGACTTTGCCTCCGCCTGGGCCATCGGTGCCGTGCTGCTGGTGCTGGTGCTGGTCATCAATCTGGCGGCCCGGCTGGCCAAAGCAAAACTGAAACAGAAGCAGTAAAACCTCTCGGTCCCCGGAGGATCAAAAATGGCCTCCGCTTGCGCTCTGGCCATCTTCAGCGGAAAGTGATTTTAATCGTTGCGTTTGTCGCGGCCTGCGGGCCGCTCCAAACGCCTTTTCACGGATGGAGATCGGAGAAGTTTTTAAAACATGAGGTACTCTATGGAAAACACGAAGGTGCCGGTGATATCGGCAAAAAACCTGAACCTCTGGTACGGCGACTTCAAGGCGCTGAAACATATCTCGCTGGACGTGGGCGAGCGGGAGATCACGGCCCTCATTGGCCCCTCCGGCTGCGGCAAGTCCACCTTCCTGAAAACGCTCAACCGCATGAACGACCTTGTGCCGGGCGTGCGCATCGAGGGGGATGTCCGCCTCAAGGGGCAGGACATCTTTGCCCGGGACATGGAGCTCACCGACCTGCGCCGCCGGGTGGGTATGGTGTTCCAGAAGGCGAACCCCTTCCCCATGAGCATCTACGACAACATCACCTACGGCCCCAGGCTCCACGGTGTGCGCAATAAGGCAGAACTGGATGAGCTGGTGGAAAGCTCCCTGCGGGGTGCGGCCCTGTGGGATGAGGTGAAGGATCGCCTGAAAAAGAGCGCCCTGGGCCTGTCCGGCGGCCAGCAGCAGCGCCTGTGCATCGCCCGCGCCCTGGCGGTCAAGCCCGAAGTGCTGCTGATGGACGAGCCCACCAGCGCCCTAGACCCCGGCTCCACCATGAAGGTGGAAGAGCTGATGAGTGCGCTGAAAAAGAACTACACGGTGGTCATCGTCACCCACAACATGCAGCAGGCTGCCCGTATCAGCGACCGCACGGCCTTCTTCCTGCTGGGCGAGCTGGTGGAGGTGGGCCCCACCAACCAGATCTTCAGCGCCCCGCAGGACAAGCGCACCGAAGATTACATCTCCGGCCGGTTCGGTTAAATCGAGGAGGAAAGACCAATGAGCATCCGCAAACAGTACGACACCGATCTGGAAGCCCTCAAGGCGGCGCTGGTGGAGATGGGCAGCAACTCTGCCGAGGCCGTGGAGGCCGCTCTGGAAGCACTGTGCACCGCCGATGCCGAAGCCGCCCAGAAGATCGTGAAGGGCGACAGCCGCATCAACAACATGGAGCGGGACATCGAGCACCGCTGCATGACCCTGCTGCTGCGCCAGCAGCCGGTGGCCGGTGACCTGCGCCGCATCTCCACCGCCATGAAGGTGGTCACCGACATTGAGCGCATCGGCGACCATGCTTCGGACATTGCCGAGATCATCCCGCATCTGGTCACCGTGCGCAAGGAGGGCGACCCGGCGGTGAGCCAGGCCATTGCCATGGGCCGCAAGGCATACCAGATGATCCAGGACGCCATGGCGGCACTGACCGCGGAGGACGAGCTGGCCGCCCGCAAGGTCATTGCGGCCGACGACGCCGTGGACTTTGACTTCAATGCCATCAAGCACACCCTCGCGCAGGAGATCGCAGCCGACCCCGCTAAGGTGGACGCTGCGCTGGACCTGCTGATGGTGATCAAATATCTGGAACGCATCGGCGACCACGCGGTGAACGTGGCCGAGTGGGTGCAGTTCGTGCGCACCGGCCGTTACAAGGACGAGAGCATGTTTTGATCAAGCGATTTTCCTCATTTTCTTCCAGATGGGCCGCGCTGTGCAGTTCGTGCACAGGCGGCCCTTTTTGCTGGGAAAAATAATTCAAAAATTTTTATCATTTCGTGCAATCTTCCGGGACCGTGTTTCGTATACGAAGTGTAAGGGCCTTCAAGCAAGACCTGCAGTTCCCGTGCGGCGGGTGTCCGGCTTCCCCCAGTCCCCGCCCGCCGCACCGTTACAGAGGAGATCCAGATGATGCAGACCAAGAACGAGATGCTGGAGAGCCGCACGGAAGCCGTCAGCCGCGACGCGCTGGTGCGGGCGGCTCTGCAGGAGATCACCCAGAATTACCGCGAGGCCAGCCTGTCCAACGTGGCGCGGGCCTATGGCGTTTCGCTGGCATACGTCAGCGAGTGCGTGCGTGCGCAGACCGGCAAGACCTACAAGGAGCTGCTGCAGAGGCACCGCATGGAGACGGCGGCCCGCCTGCTGCGCCGCAGCGATCTGAACATCCAGCAGATCATTGCCCAGGTGGGTTACGAGAACACCAGCTATTTTTACCGTCTGTTCCACGAGCGCTACGGCCTGAGCCCCCGTGAGTACCGTCAGGTGCGCGCAGTCCGCAGCCGGACCACGGCCTGAGCATTCCAAGCAAGAGAATCACTTTCCCCCCTGAGCAGGGCACTGGTGTGAGACGCACGGTGCCCTGCTTTCTTGCAGTTGTGCCGATGCACAAAAAACTGGTGTTTTCTGGCAGGATGTAGTATAATAACAAGTGCAACAAAGCTGTGCCGCGCCTTCCTTGCGGAGAATATGCGGCAGGATAAGAGGGTGTAAACAGATGTTTCGTGGAGCAGTGAGAGGAGATCTGCCGCAGATCCTGCAGATCTATGCCCATGCGCGGGAAGCCATGGCGGCTTCGGGCAACCCCACCCAGTGGGGCGACAACTTTCCCCCGCAGGAGCTTCTGGAGGAGGACATCGACTCCAACCGGCTGTTCGTGTATGTGGTCAACGGCCAGCTGATGGGCGTGTTCGCCTTCATTCTGGGGGCGGACCCCACCTATCAGGTGATCGAGGACGGAGCATGGCTGAACGATGCCCTGCCCTATGGCACCATCCACCGGCTGGCCTCCTCCGGCAAGAGCAAGGGGGTGGCTTCGGCGGTCATCGAGTGGTGTCTGGAGCACTGCCAGAGCCTGCGGGCGGACACCCATGCCGACAACCAGATCATGCAGCATCTGCTGGAAAAGAACGGCTTTACGCGCTGCGGCATCATCCATGTGGCGGACGGAACGCCCCGCATCGCCTACCAGAAGCTGGCCCTGACCCAGCAGCTGGGCGAGTGAGCTCAATCGAATCAGAAGCAAAGCCTGCGGGCGCAGATGCAGCCGGACTGCACTGCTCCGCAGGTTTTTTTGTGCGCCGTGCAATTTTCGGCCGGGGGTGCATCGTATCTGAGATGAAGGGGAACGGGAGGAAACGTTCCCGCAGATCTCACCTGAAAATGCAAGAAGGAGTGCTCCTTATGAAAAAACAGATGCTCTCGGTTTGCGCGGCCACCGTTCTGGCTGCTTCCATGCTGGCGGGCGGTGCCGTGCAGGCGCTTGCCGCTCCGGCACAGCCTGCCGATGCAGCCGCCCCGGCAGTGGTCACCGAAGAAAACTGCATCTCCGGCAGCTGGAAACGTGCTTCGGACCCCACCGTGACCGCGAAGGTCCGCAAGGTGTTCGACAAGGCCTTTGACGGGCTGGTAGGGGCAAGCTACACCCCGGCGGCAGTGCTGGCCACCCGCACCACCGCAAAGGGCACCCAGTATCGGGTGCTGTGCAAGAGGACGGTCTGCTATCCGGGTGCACAGGAGCAATATGTGGTGGTCACCCTGCAGCGCGGCCTGCTGGGCCGGGCAGAGATCGTGGACATCGGCGACGCCCTGTGTAAGACTGACCTTGTGGATGACCGGGAGATGACCGGCGGCTGGCAGGAGGCTGCGTCCCCTGCCCTGACCGACGAAGCAAAGGCGGCGTTTGAAAAGGCC
>ENA-USUG01000392-USUG01000392.1-human-gut-metagenome-genome-assembly--contig:-NODE-392-length-73204-cov-8.127805_pt1 | contig 73204 bp, 62 predicted proteins | sample MGYA00250059_ERZ773394 | MGnify/ENA primary metagenome ERZ773394 (study PRJEB29103, sample SAMN06111957) | human gut metagenome | biome: human gut; feature: ankylosing spondylitis patient; material... | reverse complement strand
GATAAAGCATTCTTCTTGTACAGATTAACTAAGTTATATGCATAATAGGAAAAGCCCTCAGGTTTTTACGTTGGTCCCTTTTTTATTTAATTCTTTAAAGTAATGGAAATAAAAAAGCGACCTTCACAGTCGCTTTCATTGTTGGGCTACCAAGATTCGAACTTGGAAAAACAGGACCAGAATCTGTTGTGTTACCATTACACCATAGCCCAATCTTTTTTGACGGTGCAAAGATACAAAAAAAATAGAACCTCAAAACTTTTTCCTGATTATTTTCATAAAACATTCCCCTATAAGACATCTCAAAGCATTATATACCTAAAAAAACACAAAAAGAAAATAGATTTTAACCGTTTCTTTCTTTCATCTCACAAATCAATGTATCTTTGTAAAATATTGTCGTACAACAGATGCGAAACAATACAGAAGCATTATTTGTTGTTACACAAACTGAAAAGATTTAAGTAATTAATTTATTTAATGGTATTAATGAGCGAGACAAAGAACTTAGTACAAAAAATAACAGAAGGTATACAGGAAAAAAAGGGTAAAAACATTGTAATTGCTGATTTAACCTCTATAGAAGACACTATTTGCAAATACTTTGTTATTTGTCAAGGTAACTCTCCTAATCAGGTATCGGCTATTGTAGATTCAATTAAAGAATATGTAAGAGAACAAACTGATACCAAGCCAAGCTGTATTGACGGTTTACGAAATGCCCAATGGGTGGCTATGGATTATTCAGATGTAGTAGTGCATATATTTTTGCCAGAAATCAGAGATTTCTATAACCTTGAACATTTATGGGCTGATGCCAAACTGACAAATATCCCGGATATTGATTAATATCGATGTAAAATTATGGACAACAATAAGAAAACGAATAAAGTAAATATGCCTAAATTCAATCTAAATTGGTTGTATTTGGTTATTATGATGATGCTTATCGCCCTATATTTCACCAATCAGGGAGGAGTATCAAGTAAAAGTATTACTTACACGGAATTTAAAGACTATGTAACAAAAGGTTATGCAAACAAGATTGTAGCCTATAACGATAATTCCGTGGAAATGTATTTGAAACCGGAATACATCCGGGAAGTATTCAAAGAAGAACCTAGTAAGGTCGGGAAGAATCCTGTACTTAATGTAGAAGTCGGTTCAATGGAGACATTGGATAAATTCCTTGAAAAAGAAACAGAATCGGGGAACTTTAACGGTTCTGTCAGTTATGAAAAGAAAAACAACTATTTCGGCGCCATATTCTGGCAACTAATGCCATTCTTATTCCTAATTGGAATATGGATCTTCTTTATGCGGAGAATGGGACGTGACAATGGAGGCACAGGAGGCGTATTTAGCGTTGGCAAGTCAAAAGCCCAACTTTTTGATAAAGGGAATCCAAATAATAAAAACAAAGTTACCTTCAAAGATGTAGCCGGACTGAAAGAAGCAAAACAAGAAGTTGAAGAAATTGTTGAGTTTCTGAAACAACCGCAGAAATACACGGATTTAGGAGGTAAAATTCCTAAAGGTGCTTTGCTTGTAGGACCTCCGGGAACCGGTAAAACTTTGCTTGCCAAGGCAGTAGCCGGAGAAGCAGATGTACCGTTTTTCTCCTTATCCGGTTCAGACTTTGTAGAAATGTTTGTCGGTGTCGGTGCTTCCCGTGTACGCGACCTTTTCAGACAAGCAAAAGAAAAATCTCCATGTATCATTTTCATTGACGAAATTGATGCAGTGGGACGTGCACGCGGCAAGAACCCAAGTATGGGAGGTAACGATGAACGTGAAAACACGCTGAACCAGTTACTTACGGAGATGGATGGTTTCGGAACCAATAGTGGTATTATTATCCTGGCAGCAACCAACCGTGTGGATATTCTGGATAAAGCATTGCTCCGTGCCGGACGATTTGACCGCCAGATTCACGTAGACTTACCGGATTTAAATGAAAGAAAAGAAGTGTTCGGCGTACATTTACGTCCGATCAAGATAGACGATACCGTAGATGTGGATTTACTTGCCAGACAAACTCCGGGATTTTCCGGTGCCGATATTGCTAATGTTTGTAATGAAGCAGCTCTTATTGCAGCACGTCACGGTAAGAAATTCGTTGGAAAACAAGATTTCCTGGATGCAGTAGACCGTATCATTGGTGGTCTTGAAAAGAAAACAAAGATCATGACCAACGACGAAAAGCGTACAATCGCTTTGCATGAAGCAGGACACGCTACGCTTTCCTGGTTCTTGGAGCATGCTAATCCATTGATTAAAGTAACCATCGTGCCACGTGGACGTGCATTGGGCGCAGCTTGGTATCTGCCGGAAGAAAGACAAATTACGACAAAAGAACAAATGCTCGACGAGATGTGTGCCACTTTAGGCGGACGTGCTGCCGAGGATTTATTTATCGGAAAGATTTCCACCGGTGCAATGAACGACTTGGAACGTGTCACTAAACAGGCTTATGGCATGATTGCCTATGCCGGAATGAGCGATAAGATTCCGAACTTATGTTATTATAATAATGAGGAATACTCTTTCAACAAACCATACAGTGAGAAAACGGCAGAATTGATAGACGAAGAAGTAAAACGCATGATTAACGAGCAATACGACCGTGCCAAATCTCTTTTGTCAGAACATAAAGCCGGACATAATGAGCTTGCTCAGCTGCTTATGGACAAAGAAGTTATCTTTGCAGAAGATGTAGAACGTATTTTTGGAAAACGTCCTTGGGCTTCACGCTCTGAAGAGATTCTCTCCGACTCCGAACCGATAGAAAAAGAAAATGAGACTGTAATCGGAGAAAATGAAGGGGAAGAAACAACAGAAGAAAAAGTTTCAGAAGGTTCCAACAAAACCGAATAAATAATTTAGTGCTCCGAAACTATCTCTTTATGATATTGAAATAGTTTCGGAGCTAAATACTAATTTAAAACAGCACATTGTGAAAAGCAATTTTTTAAAACGGGCGATTACCGGTATTATATTCGTTGCAGTATTAGTCGGCAGTATTCTTTTCAGCCCATTGTCATTCGCAATCTTATTTGTTTGTATTTCCGCATTAACGATACGGGAGTTCGGTCACCTTGTTAATACAACAGAAAATGTGAACATAAACAGGACTATAACTACTCTTGGAGGCGCTTATCTGTTTTTCGCTTTCACTTATTTCTGTCTAAATGGTAAATCCGAAGTATTTATCCCCTACTTATTCCTGCTTCTCTATCTGATGATTAGCGAGCTATATTTAAAGAAAGAGAATCCTATAAATAATTGGGCTTACTCTATGCTAAGTCAATGCTATATAGCATTACCCTTTGCCATGCTCAATGTATTGGCATTTCATACCGATCCGGACATTCAAGCGGTAAGTTACAACCCGATTCTTCCTCTATCTATATTTATCTTTATATGGATTAATGACACCGGAGCTTACTGTATTGGTTCTCTTATAGGAAAACATCGTTTGTTTGAACGCATTTCTCCTAAGAAATCATGGGAAGGCTCTATCGGAGGAGCAGTCTTCGTCATAGTTGCAGCATTCGTTCTCGCACATTTTTTCCCCTTCATGCCTCTTATCAAATGGATAGGTCTGGCACTTGTTGTCGTTATATTCGGTACATGGGGAGACTTAACAGAATCTTTATTCAAAAGACAATTAGGAATTAAAGATTCCGGGAACATTCTACCGGGACACGGTGGAATGCTGGACAGATTCGATAGCGCGTTAATGGCAATTCCTGCCGCAGTAGTTTATTTATACGCTTTCACTTTATTCTAAATACCATAAAAAGGGGCTTTCCTAAAAGTCCCTTTTCTTTTAAACTGTTCGTTACTTTAGCCCTTCACTATTTACCCCACTAGAAAAGTTTCTACTTTCTTCCGTACTTTTCTCATCGGAATAATTATAAGTATAAACTTTATCACCGTATTTTATCGAATTAATCTTCACTTTTAATCCTTTCAATGTTTTATTGGATGGACCATATTCTCCAAGCTCAAAAGAAACAATGCCCGGAATCAGCTTACCGTTACTATCTCCCATATTGTTATACCGGAACTCCAAATGTGCATAACCGTCATCATCCACAGGTATTATCCGGTTATTAACCAAATTAACCATATGTTTCTCATAAGACGGATATACCATCAAGAACTCTACGTTTAGATAGTCGGCACCAATCCACATATCGGAGATAGTAGTTTTACTGTTTCCAATACTATCTTCATTCGCTTCCGTAAGATTAATGACGTCTTTTGTCAGCACCAATGTATAGTTATTCACACGGGCAAAATAATCAAAGCCATCACGGTTATCATCTAAAATCGTAAAATTGCCAATAACCCGTTGTCCGGGTTCAAGACCTTCATACTCCACAGCCGAAGCTGCCACCCAAACAGTCTTTCCATTGTCCAATACAAAATAAGGATAGACAGTGCCCGTCTCTTTCGCAACGGTAGCCATTGCTATAATATAATTTCCAAGAGGATACTGGCTATTCTCATCATCACATGATTGCAGAATAGGGGCCACTGCCATACATATTAGCGCAAAGGCTAAATACATTAATAATTTCTTCATAATTCTTTTAGGTTTAAATAGAATACATACTTCCATATATGAACCAAAACAACAGATTTACATCTATGTTTAAAACAAATCGGCAGTTCTTGTAATATCTATGAAAAATCAGTAATTTCTTGAGTTCGGATTACCGTCAACTACTACTCTTCTATCGATTGATATGCCTAAGAGACCGCATAAAATGACAAAACGCAATAAGATCAGGACAAAATGCAAACCTGTTTTCTTTGCATTTAGTAACCTTTGCAAATAAGAATAAAAATAGATAAATGCACATTAACTAAAGATTTATGTAATATGGAAAAAGAACAAAACAGGTGGAGTTTCAAAAGAAAAGAAAAATGCTTTTCCGACAGACAATGCAAGAGCCGGACAAACAGGCAAGCATGGTCCGTTTTTTTATTATTAATGATTGTTTTGTCCATACAGCAGGTATGGGGATATAGTGGCACGAACGGATATGCCTATTTCTTGGAGAGTAATATTACCATTAATACTGCCAACCTCCAGAGCGAAGGATATTTTCTTGTTACCGTACCTACGTATTATAATCCGGGAGGAATAGGAACATCTGATGAGGCAGCCGTAAGAGAAACAGATGGAACGACATCTACAATCAGCTTTAATGGTCAGCGATGCGTATCTTTTTATGCAACAGAAATCGGTACCGGTCAGTGGACAGGAGATAACGGACAAGTCTATTGCAAAGCTGAGGATGGAGCAGCCAGAGTTGAGTTACAGCAGGGCAGTTCCGATTTTCAGTTTGTACTAACCAACTTTACTCTGATGGCCGGAACTTATAATTCTTCTGAAAAAAAGAGCAGTGCAACTTTTAAGGTTTATCCCTATGGCGAATATTATGATTCCAACCCGGAAGTAATAAAGAGCAAAGTAGACTGCAAAATTACAGTAAGTGTGAGATATACACACAGTACGGATAAGAAGAATGCCAGCTCCTTACATAAAGAAACAACTCAGACGTATACTCTGAAGAATATTACCCCAACCGTAACATTCAGTCAACAACCAGGATATATAGAATATGCTATCAATACTAAAACTTTCGGGAGCACAGGAAATCCCTCTCGCGAAAGTTTTGATGTAATAGACCGTGAGACAGGAAAATCTGTCTCCGCTTCTTTCGAATCTGTTGGCAATGATGGTGTTACAAAAGTAGCAGTAACAAATGCTCCTCTCAATTTACAAATCCGTTTTTTAGCCACACCCAATGATCTGAATGTTGGAAGCAGAGGATATATGCCTATCTATGAGGACATAACACAGCAAGGTTTTCAATTCCCAGAAGAACTTATTACCTCATATGATGACAAAGGAAAAATAACATTAAAATGGGAAGTCCCCCTCGTTGATGAATCGCAATTGAACAATTTATATGTTGGCGCAAGTGACCAATTTGAAATACAACGTTCCGATAAACCCAATTTCGAGAATCCCGTCAACATAGGTTCAGTACTTTATGAGAAAAATAAGACAAACTATGAATATATAAATGATGCAGTCGATGAGAATCTTAACGGAACTTTTTACTATCGCCTGCGCAGGTCACAACCCAGCCAATGGAACTGGGGCTATGTACGTGAATCCAGCGTACCTGTAAAAATGATACACATGGAAATCGATACAGCCACCGCTGTAATCGGAGAAGACCAACGAGTGCATATACAATGGAAATACAAACCTGAAGGCAATGTAAAAAGTACCAATACCCAGATTATCCTCCGGGAGATACGTAAAGAAACAGGTAAGGAGACCGACTATGCCCTCACCGACGAGGAAATGGAGAAACAAGCATGCTCGGTATCGTTACCGTCTACCTGTGATATATACAGCTATCAGATTTTTGTCAAACCCGGTTCTGATAAATACAACACGCAAAGACCGAAAACCGTAGGAAGTGAAAAGGAACTCTATACCGAGAATATGGGAGAGATAACAAAAGTGAACGCTTCCAAAGGTTATTATTCCGACCATATAGCATTAGAGTGGGAAACTGATGGGAAAACCATAGAGGTATTTTCTATTCAAAGCCGCATTTATGGAAGTGGGAATGAATTCAAACAGATAGACCAGATGCCCGGCAACGCCGTGTCGACAATTTATCAATATAGCGATATAAAATCTGTTCCGGGCATTCTCTATGAATACCGTATAGTAGCCATTACCAATTGCGGAAATGGTGCACAAGGCAAAGAGTCCGACACTTTCGTCGGCTTTCGTACTCCAACAGGTGATATCTACGGACGAATCACTTTTGAAAATGGACAAGCGGTAAATGATGTTGAAGTGCGTGCCGAAGTATCGGAAGGTGCGGGAATCACCGGAAAAAGTTACCACTTCAACGCTATGGATAACCTTAGCGTCACCAATACCGATTTACTGAAAACCAACACTGACAGTATTACTCTACAAGCATGGGTGAATACGACAGTAAAAAAAGGAAATATTATTAGCAAAGCAAACATGTATGAGCTTCGAATTGAAGATGGGAAACCGATGTTCATCGTAGGCACAGCCACATTGACTTCTCAAAACAGTTTGGAGTTTTACACCGAGTCCTCTCAATTCGTACATCTAACTGCCGTGGCAACAGCAGACTCGGCAATGATTTATGCCAACGGTCAACGCATTGCAGAAAGTAAACTGAATATGCTGTCCGGAGGCGGACTTGTCACCGGAACAGACGGTGAGGTAACCATTGGTGGCGATGGCTTCGTAGGTAACATTGATGATGTACGTATCTGGGGCATTGCTTTAGATAGCATCGCCATTGCCCGCGACTACACCCGCTACCTGACCGGAGGCGAAACAGGTCTGCTTGCATATTACACATTTGACTATGCAATAGATGGCAGTTTCTTCGACACCTCTTATAAAGGTCTCAGCTATAATGAAAACCACGGTACAGTGAACGGTGCAACTTTAGACGGTTCAATCATCCCTACCATCAGCCAATTGGGTTATAAAGGCTACACAGCCACAGACGGTTCTTATTCCATTCGTGCCATCCCTTACACCGGTAACGGAACAACCTATATGATTATTCCACGTCTGGGAATCCATAAGTTTGAGTCCGAAAAGGAACTCCGTCTGCTCAATGCCAATTCACAGAGCCATACGGTGAACTTCACAGACAAATCTTCTTTCGTTGTAACAGGAAAAGTGACGTATAGAGGTGGTAATATACCGGTAGAAGGCGTTTCTTTCCTAATTGACGGAATCGTATCCATGGACAGTAAAGCAAATGTCATTACCACAAATGCAGACGGCGTTTTCTCTATCAACGTACCCGTAGGTACACACGAGGTGAAAGCAACAAAGGCGAACCATATATTTGCCAACGAAGGCAAGATTACCAATAGTGATGGCACAGACCGCAATTATCAGGATATAGTGACCGGTCTGGAACTAGAGGACATCACTACCGTACGTTATATCGGGCGTGTAGCCGGAGGAACCGTTCAAGAGGCGTATCCACTCGGACATTCGTTGTCGAAGAATAACCTTGCCGACAGTGTGAAAGTAGTCTTACAATATGTGAATGATAAATATAAACTTTCCTTAGAAGAGAATACGATGGAAATCCCATTGCACAAGCCATCGTACATAAAAGGTACATTCTTTAGTAAGGTAACTTACGGAACCAGTGAGGTGACAATCCTTCCCAACCCGGAGACGGGAGAGTTTGCGGTGGATGTAATACCTGAAAGATTCAAGGTGATTCTCAATATTCCGGGACACGATGCGGCAAGTATCCCCGGCTACGGTGAGGAAATCAACCTGACAAACGCCTTTGTTACGGAAAACAGTATTTACGAATACATTGACTCCATATCGGTAGAGGGCGTATACGAACAACATACGGACACAGTGCGTTACAACAAGTCACAGACCTTTATCAAGCGTTATGCTCCCACAATACGCATCACACAGTTGGACAATACAGGTAAAGAGCTACCCTACTTCGGAGAAAAAGAAAAACAATTCCAGATGGCACTTGCGGAAAATAACTATACCGTACCCATCTACAACGAAGCAACCGGTAAATATGCACTGTCCAAACCGGTATTTGAACAATACAAGAGCTACGTGTTCAAAGCCAAAGTGTTTGAAGGATACGTATATATGGATGACCAAGGTAAGCCGAAAGCCGATGGAAGCATTGATGAAGTACCTACTACAGATGCAAAAATAACATACGGTGACGGACTGACAGGCGAAAGCCAGCCGGAACTTGCAGTGAATGAGAAAGGTATTGTATTGGATACAATGAGAATCGGTAATCCGGAGTTGACTTCAGGACTTCGCTCAGTGACCGCCAAAGCTGTTTACGGTGGCGAAAATTCCACCTCTATCGATTGGGCGGGAGGATTTGAAGCGATTATTGTAGGAGCCATTTCTACAGGCAACAACTTTGTGACCCAAGGACCGGATGATGTAATGTTCGTACTCCGCGACCCTCCGGGTAGTCGCAGTTACTCCTATCTGGAGAAAGGAACCAGCATCCATCGTTCTTCTACTTATACCGGAAATATCATTCAAGAAGGCAGTGAGGATGCGGGACTTTCATTAGGTACAAAAACCTTAATTTATGCGGGTAGTCCGGTTGCAGGTACTATAACAGAGACGGAATTCGATAATGAACTTAGAATAGGTTTGAGACACACTGAAGAAGCGGGTGGTTCTAACACATCAGAGAAAACCGCCACTACCACTACACGTTTCCAAACCAGTGACGACCCGCTTTATGTAGGAGCCGATGCAGATGTATACGTAGGCTTCTCAACTAATATCATTTTCGGTGCAACGGACAATGTTACCATTGTGTCGAAAGAGAAATTCCAAAACGATGGGGGAGCCGAAGCATATAAAGTGCTTTTAGGTAATCCTGAGTCAGACGACTGGCTATTGGTAAAGAGCACCGGATTGGGTATCTATCAGAATTACGGAACTCTTTTTGCTTATCCGCAAATATACATCGAACAGACTTTGATTCCCAATCTGGAGAGTATACGGAACAGTATTCTTCATGCACCGGATGAATTGACCCCCGAACAGGCTCAGGCTTTAGCTGACCAGACTAAGGAACAGGTTTATGTGTCTAAACTTCCCCGCAATGATAAGAACTTCGGGAAAAGTAATGTGGATGAGGTTTTCGACCTTAAAAACCTGATAGATATTTCGGAAGGTGAAAGCTATAAAATCTATTTCCCGAAAGAAACCGACAAAACGGAAAACGATACCATATTAACTCTCAATCAGTCTATTGACCGTTGGATACAACGTATGGCAGAGAATGAGGAAGATAAGGTGAACGCCACGCTTTTGCAAAACTATTCTTTCCATTCTGCTTCGCAGGTAGAGTATTCCGAGTCATTTTCATATACTTTTACGCGTAATGTAAACTTCAAGATAGTTATCGGAGCCAGTGCTTTAGTAAAAATAGGCACGAACATTCTTAAAAAGGGAGTATTTACGGAAATCAACGAAACACTGACACAGGAAAACGGCGGTGAGTTTGTTTCCACAGATGAAGCTTCTCATTGCAACGGATTCGTGTTGGCGGAAGATGGAGATGGAGATGATTATCTATCTGTGGACGTATGCCGGTCAAGCGGTTATCGTGTGCTTGACGAATATGTGAAATTCTCGGATATGCACACAAATCCCGACCGTCAATTTACTACGTTCATCTTCAAAACAAGGGCCGGGGCTACTTCTTGTCCTTATGAAGGAGAATATAAAACAAAATACTTTGAACCGGGCAAACATGTCATTAATGAGGCTACCGTGCAACTGGAAGTACCTGAGATAGATGTAGAGAAGAATTTCATAGAGAATGTACCTTCCGGACAGCCTGCTTACCTGAAACTCTTCCTGCGCAACAACTCGGAAGCAAAACAGGATATGTGGTACGTACTCAAGATGGTGGACGGAACAAATCCTTACGGTGCAAGAATGTCTATTGACGGTAGCGCTATCGGAGACGGCCGCGTGTTCCTTGTTCCCTCAGGAGAGACATTAGTGAAGACGCTTGAAGTAAGCAAAGGTTCTGTGATGAATTATGATGACCTGAAACTCACCCTACAATCGCAATGTCAGTGCGATCCGACGAGCTATCAGACCAACATTGCCGACACTGTGACGTTCAGCGTACATTTCACCCCATCGTGTACAGATGTAAGAATCAAGAGGCCATCCAATAACTGGACGTACAATACGAAGCTACCTACCAAACTGGTAAATGGACAAATCAAACATTATATGGAGGTACAGCTTGACGGTTTCGACGTGAACTATGATAACTTCAACCGTATCAAGTTGCAGTACAAGGCAGCATCCGCTTCCGATGAGGACTGGACAACGCTGATGAACTACTATAACGACCTGGTACTATACAATCAGGCGATAGCAAATGGTCTGAATGCCGAAATGATAAATGCCGGAGATGCAGGAACAATCAAGTACCAGTGGATGTTGGATGATATGCAAGACCAATACTACGATATCCGTGCAGTGGGTGTCTGCCTCATAAATAATGTGGAGGTGGAGAACGTGTCCGAAGTACACAGCGGTATCAAAGATATGTATAATCCGCGACTCTTCGGCAGCGCACAACCGGCAAACGGCGTGCTGACCATCAACGATGACATCCGACTCAACTTCAATGAGAAGATAGCCGAAGGATATCTGACGGACGACAATTTCGAAGTGACGGGCGTCCGTAACGGCGCACAGACCGACCACTCCGTATCTGTCCGCTTGGACGGAAAGAATGACTTCCTCTCCTCTGAGTTCGAACGCAATTGGAATGGGAAGGACATCACCGTGGAAATGTGGGTACTGGCCGATGAACCGCGCGAGGCGACTTTCTTCAGCCAAGGAAATGTGAATGAGGCATTGGAACTCGGTATCACAGCGAATAACCATCTGAGGGCACGGGTAGGCAGTACGGAAATTATCAGTACCGATGCCGTACCGTATGAACAAGGTACGTGGGCACACGTGGCTTTGGTATACGATAAGACAGGAAAGGTAACCGCTTACTATAATTTCGTGGAATATATCAGTAATGCAGCCGTGGGTACATATGCCGGAGAAGGCAGTTACACTTTCGGATGCAATGTGAACGGCAGCGGTAACTTTGCCGGAAAGATGCACAATGCACGTATTTGGGACAAGGTGCTTACCTCCGGACGTATTCAGACAAACAGCCTGACTTTGCTGTCGGGTGCGGAAAGTAATCTGTTGGCTTACTATCCGATGAACGAGACCAAGGGAACCACACTACTCGATAAGGCACGTGGAGCAAATCTTGAGATGAACGGTTGTGAATGGTCGCTTCCCGAAGGTCGTGCAGCGAATTTTGACGGCAATACGTACATCCGGTTGAACACGGGAAGTTCCGTAGTAGTGGACAATACGATGGACTATACTATTGAGTTCTGGTTCAAAGCCGAACCGGGACAGACAAACGCTACCCTCGTAGCAAACGGACGTGGTGACGGACAAGACATGGGCGGTTCACGCAACCTCTTTTCGATTGGTTTCGAAAGCGGTGTGCTCACGTTCCATAACAACGAAGTGAAAGCAGTTGCAGAAGGTGATTATCTGGACAATAACTGGCATCACCTTGCCCTTACCGTAAGCCGTACGACAGGACGCGGACAAATCTTGATGGACGGCGTGCTGAATACTTATTTTGAGTCACAGGACATCGGTGGCATAGCCGCTGCTTATATGTACCTCGGTGCAAGAGGATGGACTTCGGATGCTAATGCTACAGGTGTTATTGTAGATAACTATTTCAAGGGAACCATAGACGACTTCCGGATATGGAACCTTTATAAGAATGAAACTCTTGTGGCAAACGGCAACAACGAACGTCTGGACGGCACGGAGAAGGGATTGCTCGCCTACTACCCCTTTGAACATTACATTGACTGGCAAGGTACAAAGGAACTACAATTCACGCTAAAGGATATGAAGGTACAAAAAGACCCGATGATAAGTGTTCCCGATGCTGTAACTTATGGTGGTGACACTGAAACAACAGCAAGCGCACCGGTGAAGGATAAAGGTCCGGTATCGAAACTTCTCTATGACTTCGTTGTGAATAATGATGCGTTGATTATCAACCTGAACGAAACTTGGGACCGAGTGGAAAAGAGCATTGTCACCTTTACAGTGGACGGTGTACGCGACATGAATGGAAACGAAATCTTATCACCGATTACTTGGAGTGCTTATATCGACCGCAACCAGTTGAAGTGGAGCGAGAGTGAAGTGAACATTCAGAAAGCAGCTTATGAAGCGAAAGAATTCAAGGTAAAGGCTGTGAACAAGGGCGGTTCCGTACAGCATTTCACTATTGAGAATACACCGGCATGGCTGGAAGTGACTCCGGTAAGCGGCACGATAGACCCATTGGCATCGCTGGATATCACGTTCACTCTTAATGAAGGACTGAACATCGGTTCGTATGACGAAGTGATTTACTTACGCAACGACAATAACGTGTCCGAAGCATTACCACTTACCGTCAAGGTGACAGGCGAAAAACCCGACTGGAACGTGAATCCTGCCGACTTCAAGTATAACATGACCGTGTTCGGCAAGATGCGTTTCAACAACGTATTCTCCGCAGACAAGGAAGATATGCTGGCAGTGTTTGTAGACGGACAATGCAGAGGAGTGGCGAACAGCAGCTATGACAAGATTGGAGACCTATGGTATGCATTCCTTACAGTATATAGTAATACTGTACAAGAGAATAATCTGGAATTCCGCATGTGGGATGCCAGCACCGGTAAAATGTATAATGCAACGCCGGACCGGACAATTACCTTTATCAATGACCAAATTATAGGGTCTGCCAACGAACCGGTACTCTTCGATGGTAAGGAAATATTCTACCAGAATGTAGCTTTAGCACAAGGATGGAACTGGGTTTCTTTCAATCTATCGAGTCCGGCTCTTACTAATGTAACATCGGCTATGAAATACGGGCAATGGAGTAATGGCGACATCATCAAGAACAAGGATTACTTTGATTCTTATTCTGCGAACGGTAATAAGTGGACCGGTTCTCTCAGTGCCAACGGAGGACTTGACAACACATCCTTATTTATGATAAAGACATCTGCCGAACAAACGTTGAGTCTCAGTGGAAATGCCATCAATGCGAAAGAGACACCGATTATGGTGAAAGGTAATAACTGGAATTATATCGGTTATCTGCCGGGCATCAACTTTACGGTGACGGAAGCTCTTGCAGGCTATGACGCCCAAAAGGGGGATATCGTGAAATCACAGAATCAATTCTCAATGTACTCCGGTACAAGATGGATAGGTAACCTCACTTATCTAGAAGCAAATAAGGGATATATGCTCTTCCGTAAGGAAGCGGAAGATGTGAGTTTCATTTATCCGTCAACCAGTGGTTCACTAAGCAATACCCGTAGTAAAGCTCGTACCCGTAGTTTGGAAGAAATGCCGAAGGCTTATCTAAACAATAATTATGCCGAGAATATGAATATTATTGCTACCGGAACGGATATAGAACCGACAGACAGAGTGCTGGCATACGTCAACGGCGAACTGAGAGGTATCGGTGAAAATGTAACTACTGCAACAAAAGATATGCAGTTCATTACCGTAGCAGGTTCCGAAACAGGTGACGTAGTAACTTTCAGCCTTGAACGTAACGGAAAGATAATCGCACGTGCCAACAATGCCGTTAATTATCAGTCCAACACGGTTCAAGGAACTACGGAGCTGCCAATAATACTCGATTTCAGTACGGTAGAAGGAAATGTATCATTCTATCCTAATCCTTTCGTTGAGAAACTTAACATTCGCATTACAGCCGAAGAAGACGGAGAACTGCAACTTGCCGTTTATGACATCTCCGGACGAATCCTGATGAACCGGACGGAGACAGTGTACAAAGGTCTGCACATCACCGAATGGAACGGAAAAACAGCAGAAGGAAACGAGTGTGAAACAGGTATCTATCTGATACATGTGACTGTGGACGGAAAGACAACCATCCTCAAAGTAGAGAAGAAGTAGTTAATATTCACAAGGTTGTCCCGGTGAAGGAAACTTCCCGGGACAGCCACTTATAAAATGAAACATATGAGAAAGATAAGTCAATCAATAATAATCATTATCTTGTGTACACTGGGCATATACCTGAATAGTTGCAAGGAGGATGAAACTTTCACTGTATTCCCAACTCCTGTATGGAGAGCAGAGGCTAACCCCGATTATTCGGTTTCCATGACCGCAACTGTTGTTCTCCCCGCCAATCTTGCTACCTATATGCAGCCGGAGGATCAAATGGCCGCTTTTGTAGGAGAGGAATGCAGAGGCTTGGCGTATTTAGTAGACAACATCTACTATCTTCTGATAAAGGGATCGCCCGGCGAACAGCCGCAAATCTCTATTCGCTACTACTCCTCACGAAACCAATATATGTACACGACCGATGCTATTATCACTTTTGAGGCAGACGGAGTATACGGAACGACAGATAATCCGGTTACGTTGCCTCTTTCGATTATCAACAAATAATTAAATGAAGAAAGATGAAAAAAAGAATAATACCGATTCTTGTCGGCAGCCTCATATTCGGCTTGTTTCAGGAGCTGTCCGCGCAAGAACAGACCGGGCAAACACCTGAAAATAAATGGGACGACATAGGGAGCAATTGGTATCTGGAAGCCGGAGCAGGCGCACAAGTTCTGTTTTCCAAAGATGCTTCTTCATTGAACTTCGGTGATCGGATAACTCCGTCTTTCTCACTGACCGGGGGAAAATGGTTCTCCGAATATTGGGGACTCCGACTACAATTGCAAGGCTACAGTTTCAACGGATATAGCACTGTAAATGGTATCTATCTGGGCAATCCCTTGCATGGAGGTCTGATTTACGGTCCCCATGACCCCGTACGCAATGAGGTAACCATACGCCCGGATGGAAGCTACCGTCACTTTTTGCGCTATATGAACCTCCATGCCGATTTTCAATTCAGCCTGCTTAACTTGCTCCGTCACGGAGAGACTGATTGCAAGTGGGACGTGATTCCGGCAGTAGGTTTAGGTTATATGCACCTCTTTCCTTACAAGGGAACTCCGAAGAACAACGCCCTCACCGCCAACTTCTCCATCATGGGTAAATATCGTCTGACAAAGGATTTCGATCTTAACCTTGAGATGCAAACAGCTGTTATGCCTGATCAATTTGACGGGCGTATTGCCGGACGACTCTACGAAAATAACTGTGCGGTGACATTGGGAGTAACCTATCATTTCAAGAAAAGAGGTTTCAAGCCTCGTGTACAATACATACCACAAGAAGTAATCCGTGTGATAAATGATACAATAACAGTAAACAAGGAAATTCGTGTGGAAGTAGAAAAAGAGGTATTCAACAAACCCTTTACATTGGCGTCTATTCGTTTTAATCTCAATAGCTATGTGCCTAAAAGAAATCAAGAAATGCAATATGTCAATATAGTGAAGTATCTGGAACAGAATCCTCGTGCAAAAATACGTTTGGACGGATATGCCGATCCGTTAGGTACTGCCGTTTACAATCTCCATCTGTCAATGAAACGGGCAGTATGGGTACGTGACATTCTTATGAAGGAATATGGAGTAGATGAGAATCGTATCCAAGCTCAAGGAATAGGGGTGAACGGACAACCTTATAAAAAAAGAGACTGGAACAGAGTGGTACTGGTGACGGTTTTTGAAGAGTAACGTCCCTTAATATTCAGCATACGGTCCTTTGTCTGCAAACTCCTATCGTTTACAAACAAAGGACCGTACCTTTGTTTTCAATCGACCGTATGTTCATTTTTAATCATCCTGATATCCTTTTAAAGGACATGATTTGCGGATACCAATCCGTTTAACGCCGCATTGTTTCCTGCCTTAAAATTCATGTTAAAGGAAATAGGTTATGTCGATATGTAATATATGTCTTTCATGACCGGTTTGTTTGTCTATCTCAACCACCTCGTCAGAAATTTCAACGACTTCCGTTAGCTTTGTTTTAAGAACCTTTTCAAAGGCCTTCTTTTCAATACGCATACGTTCCAGTTCTTTGGCTACACGCTCCTGCTCACGAATACTTTTCACAATACTATAATTATATCTCCGCTTTATTTGCAGACAGTATTTATATATAAAAAGCACAGCTATCAATGAACAAAAGATTATGCCCAAAGAAATAAAGAATATGTAATCATCCATATATTCCATCCTTTCATTCTTTTTACAAAGATGGGGAAATAGCAAAGCAACAGACTTGCATTTTATCCTAACGTTATTGCATTCTGTCACTATTCATATTCCGGGTCTTCCGGATATAGAAAAAGCACGAATTAATCCGTGCTTTAAAGTTATCCAACCAATATATTCCTATTTCTTTTGAGACTTTGCCATTTTCTGATATTCTGCCGGAGTAATACCGTATTGTTTCCGGAACAAACGGTAGAAAGTGCTCGGTATATTGAAACCACAACTAAAAGCAATCGCTTCTATCGTAAGTTCGGGATGCTTATCAAGCATCTTACGGGCCTCTTCTATCTTCATGGCACGCATATATTCCATCGGAGTTTTTCCCGTAACCGATTTAACAGCTTCAGTAAGTGTATTTTTATTCGTACCGAGTGCAGATATGATTTCGTCACGACTAATATCGGCATTTAAAAAGTTATCGCCGGTAAGTAAATACTCCTGTAACCGTTCAACTAAGTTGTATTGCTCGCTACTAACGACAGGTGCATCACAAGTACCGGTTGTAGCTTCGGGAGTCACATCAGCGTGCACCGATGAAGTCGGTGTATCACTACTGTGTGAGAGAAGGAACAATTTGTCTGCCAAACGATCCTGTTCCTTTATTTGTTCATACAACTTGCGATTTTTGATTGTGATAATCCGGTTATAATAGAAGACACCAACCAAAAGCAAGACCAGAATCAAACAAATGCCAAGGGTAAAAAGAAAATAATGGAAATTGCGTTCTTTCTCCGCAATATGTTTCTCCACCTCATACTGAGTACGCAGTTCATCAAATTTGGCATTGATCTCCACATCTTTCAAGGTATCGTTCGCAGCAATAAATTCATCCATCAGCACGAATGCCTCATCCACACGCCCCATACGGCAAAGTATCTCCATCTTTATCTTTCTGACGGCATTGAGGTCGAAGCCCGACTCTTGTACTTCAACCGCGGCACTATCAATTTCAGCAAGGGCCTTACGATAATCTCCTCGCGACTGGTAAATCAAAGCCTTTGCCCGGGCCAATTCATATTGTGAAATGTTATTGCTGACAATATTTTCCAATTTAGTGAGATATTCTCCGGCTTTATCATAGTCCTTTGTATCTATATATACATCCATCAATGCCACGTAGAGATTTCCCCACGCTTCAGGTTGCGTCCTTCCGGTAGCTTTCTCAAATCGCGCAATAGCCTTTTCATATTCGGGTACAAGTTGCAGTATCTCATCATATTGTGCTTGCGCCCGAAGCGAACTACACAGAAACGCATAGGATTGAGTCAGTATATTGTCATATCCCGAAACCTCCCATAATAGACTGATACACTCTCTGAAACAATGTTCTTCCTCTTTCCATCTTTTCTGTATACTATAAGTAATGGCAGTGGCATAAAGCGCAGTCGCCATTCCGGCTTTGTCATTCCGTTCCTTAGCACTGTTAAACATTTTTTCCGCTTCTTCCGCTGCCTGTTTATAATCTCCTTTCAAATTGTAGGCAGTGATTAGTTGCATGTGTATCTGATTATATAGTCTCCATTGCTCATTCTTTATATAAAAGTCAAGATAGTCAGGTGCTTTCTGTATGACTTTGTCATATTCATTCCTGTTTATGTGGGATATGATGATATTTCCATATACCATCCCCTGCATCTTTGCGTTGCCTTGCTTAATGGCTTCGGCTTCCGCCTGATCGAACAATGTAAGCAGCGTATCCATTTTCCGGTCGTCGGCAATCTCCGACATGTATAGATAATACAATCTGTTATACGACCTTAGTTTATCAATTCCTTCGGATTGCTCGATTACCCGACGTAAAGAATCCTTTTGATGTTGAAGGGGATTATGCGCTAAAGCCGGCATAGTAAGACATACAAGGTATCCCCATAAGAATACGGATAGAAAAGTTTTAGTCTTCATTGTTGTAATGAATTAACGTAAGTTTTATATTTAGTTTCAAAAGTCCGGTTGTTTTATAACACGAGTTCAAATATAAGTTCTCTCCCCAAGAGAATAACTTATCATCATTTCAGCAATCGCACCATCTCTTTCGCTGCATGTTCCGAAGCTCCGGCCGAACCCAATATCCGGATAATACGGTCATACTCCTGCAACATATCTGCACGGTATTTCTCATCATAAAGGATTTTACTTAATTCCTCCTTTACGTTATTTACAGTCATAGTACCCGCTACCAATTCTTTCACGACCTCTTTCCCTGCAATCAAATTAACCAAAGATACAAATTGTACCTTTAATACCATCTTTTTCAGGAAAGAAATAAATTTGCCGGCTGCCATATAGTAACAAACGACTTGAGGTACACGGAAAAGGGCCGTCTCAAGAGTTGCCGTACCGGATGTTACCAAAGCCGCATCAGCATACGAGAGCAATGCATAGGTACGGTCAAAAACTACTTTCACTCCCGCATCACCTATAAACTGCTTGTAATATTCATGTTCAATACCCGGTGCGCCCGCCAACACAAACTGGTAATCAGGAAAAGCAGTTGAGGCCTCAAGCATCAAAGGTAGGTTATTTTTTATCTCTTGCTTCCGACTACCCGCAAGCAAAGCAATGATGGGTTTATTTCCCAAACCATTTTTAGCAAGAAAATCTTCTTTGGTTTCTTTATGTTCCTCTTTAAAAGCTGCCACTGAGTCTACACACGGATTGCCTACATAATGAATCGGGTATTGATGTCCTTTATAGAAATCCACTTCAAAAGGTAATATAGAGAACATTTCATCCACATCCCTTTTAATGCTCTTGATACGATACTCTTTCCACGCCCATATCTTCGGAGAGATATAATAATAAACCGGTATCCGGGTATTCTTCTTGATAAACTTAGCAATGGAGAGATTAAAGCCGGGATAATCCACAAGTATTACGACGTCGGGAGCAAAACGGAGAATATCTTCTTTGCAATATTTCATATTGGCAAAGATTGTGCGCAGATGCAACAACACAGGGATAAAGCCCATATAGGCCAATTCCCGGTAATGCTTCACACGAATACCGCCCTGTGCACTCATCAAATCACCGCCAAAGAAACGAAATTCCGCCTCCGGGTCTTCCTGCTTCAACGCATGCATCAGATTAGAAGCATGTAAATCACCCGACGCTTCCCCTACAATCAAATAATACTTCATACCTTATATATTATAAGTTCCAAGCCTGCAATTTATCTATCATATCATAGGCTGTTACATCTATCCGGGTAGGCGTGACAGCCACATAGCCATGAGTAAGTGCCCATTGGTCGGTATCCTCATTCTCCGGCTCGCCATTTGCAAAGTTACCGGTCAGCCAAAAATAATCACCTCCATGCGGACGTTGACGTTTCTCCCATTCATTCTCCCACTTGCCTACGGTCTGCCGACAGATACGTATTCCTCTAAAATCTTTCCCTTTAGGAAAGTTCACATTCAAGCAAACACCGACAGGAAGACCGTTACGGAGAACTCCTTCCGTAATACGACGGACAGAATCTTTCAATGGAGAGAAATCGGCATCCGCGGCATGATCACAAAGAGAAAAGCCAATGGAAGGTACACCGCGCAAACAACCTTCGATAACCACTCCCATCGTTCCCGAATAATGAACGTTAACGGTAGAGTTATCTCCGTGATTAATACCTCCGACAATCACATCCGGCTGACGTTCAAGCACATCAAAAGCAGCGAGCTTAATACAATCTGCCGGAGTTCCTGTGCATTTATAGATCGTCAGACCCTCTTCTTTCCGAACAAGGCTGTATCTTACCGGGCGGTCCGCCGTAATGGCACAAGACATTCCCGAGCGGGCTGAATCCGGTGCCATTACCACCAACTCCCCTAAAGGGCGCAAGAAAGTTATCAGCTCATTTATACCTTTGGCCTGATAGCCATCATCATTCGAAATCAAAATCAGTGGTTTGTTATCTTCTCTCATTATTGTATATATATCCTTTAAATCATCGCAAAAATACAATTAAATCAGTAACTTTGCAGCAAAATAAAAACTATTTATGTGGATATTGGTTATTAGTCTTCTCGTTCTTGCTACAGTGGCATTAATTTTAGGCAGCTATCGTAACCGACAGATCCGTAAGAAAATAGCTAAAGGAGAACTGGAAAGTTTTCCTGAAGTAAAAGAGGTAGACGGAGAATGTTGCGGACAGCATGCCGTATGTGAGAAAGAGAGCCTGCTTGCCGCCGTAAGCAAAACGATAGAATATTATGACGACGAAGAATTGGATGAATACGCCGGCATCCCTTCCGATAAATATACAGAAGAACAGATAGAAAAGTTCAGGGATGTATTCTATACAATGCAGGAAACAGATGTAGCCGGATGGAACAGAAGTCTGCAACTGCGGGGCATTAATCTGCCGGATGAGTTGAAAGATGAAGTTTTTCTGGTAGTCGGCGAAAGGCGGTTTCATTAAGATTCTAAATACATTGTCTGATGGATTTATTACAATATACTTTTTTTCAGAACGCATTGTTAGGCAGTTTGTTTGCCAGTATCGCCTGTGGCATCATCGGCACTTATATCGTCACCCGAAGACTTGTCTTTATTAGTGGTGGCATTACGCACGCCTCATTCGGTGGTATCGGTCTGGGACTTTATACGGGCATTTCCCCTATTCTTTCGGCTGCAATCTTTTCCGTATTTTCCGCATTCGGCGTAGAATGGCTCAGTAAACGGAAAGATATGCGTGAGGATTCCGCCATTGCCGTATTCTGGACATTGGGCATGGCACTAGGCATTATGTTCAGTTTCCTTTCACCCGGTTTTGCACCGGATTTGTCTGCGTACCTGTTCGGTAATATCCTGACCATAACGAAAACCGATATTCTTTTACTGGCTTTGTTGTCCGGTGCTTTGGCTTTGTTCTTCACCCTATTTCTCCATCCTATTATTTCCATTGCATTCGACCGTGAGTTTTCCCGTTCGCAAGGTATTCCCGTCGTAGTGTTCGAATATATTTTAATGATGTTTATCGCTCTTACCATCGTACTCTCTTTGCGAATGGTAGGAATCGTACTCGCCATATCCCTGCTGACCATTCCGCAAATGACTGCCAACCTGTTCACTTTCAAATTTAAACGTATCATTTGGCTTTCCATTCTGATCGGTTATATCGGGTGTTTGGGAGGATTATTCATTTCATATTCTCTTAATGTACCGTCAGGAGCATCAATTATCTTTTTTTCCATTATTATTTATGCAATCTGCAAAGTGGGAAAAACTATTTTTATAAATTTGCGCAAACAATAAAACGGGAAGATTTGTGTTTTATTTATAGTCATATCTCATAAAGTTGCAAAAGATTGAAAAGATACGGAATATACTGGATAGGATGTCTGATAATATTAATGATTGCCGCGGGCTGTTCTACTAAAAAGAACACGGCCGGTACACGTTTTTGGCAATCGTTTACTACCCGTTTTAATGTATATTTCAATGGGAATGAAGCCTATAAAGAAGGAATGAAGGCGATAGAAGACGGCAATAAGGACAGTTATCAGGAGATTCTTCCGCTCTATCCCATCGGAAACAAAAAGACGGTCGGCATGGGAGCCTCCAATTTTGACCGTGCTGTAGAGAAATCGCAAAAAGCAATCAAGCTACACTCCATCAAGAAAAAACCGCCTCGCAAACCGAGTAAGCGAAACGACCCGAAATACAAACGTTGGATGGCTCAGAAAGAATATAATCCTTTCTTACATAACGCATGGATGCTGATGGGTAAAGCCCAATTCCAGAAAGGAGAGTTTCTGGAAGCAGCCGCCACCTTCTCATATATCTCACGTCTATATGCCACCGATCCCAAGATTGTAGCGGATGCCCGCATCTGGATGGCACGTTGCTATACAGAGATGGACTGGTTCTACGATGCCGAAGATGCATTGGAAAAGATAAACAACGACAGTCTGCCTAAAGAATTGGAACCATCGCATTCTGCCGCTTACGGAAATTATCTGCTCCGGCAAAAGCGATTCAAGGAAGCAATACCTTATCTGATTACAACAATCAAAAATGAAAAGCGGAAAAAGCAGAAAGCACGCGAGTATTACCTACTAGGACAAATCTATGAGGAAACCGGTGATTTTGCCCAATCTTACCAAGCCTATGCCAAGGCTATCAAACAAAATCCGCCATACGAGCTTGAACTCAATGCAAGAATCAAGCAGACGGAAGTAATCCCTCCCGGTAAAGCGGAAAAGACTATTAAACTGTTACACCGCATGGCACGCAATAAAAAGAATGCGGAATATCAGGATCAGATATATTATGCCATCGGTAACATCTATATCACCAAGCAGGATACGGCAAACGCCATAAAACAATATCACCTCGGTGCAGAGAAAAGTACACGCAACGGCATTGAGAAAGGTATTATCCTGCTCAGGTTGGGAGACATTTACTGGGCGCAAGCCAACTATGTGGAAGCCCAGAAATGTTATTCGGAAGCTATCGGATTGATAGATAAGGATTATCCGGAATATGCCAAAGTAAATAAACGCTCCGAAGTACTCGATGAACTGGTGACTTACGTTGTCAGCGTGGAGCTGCAAGACAGTTTGCAGCACTTGGCCACACTTAGCGAAGCGGAGAGATTGCAGATTGTAGAGAAAATCATCGAAGACGTTAAAAAGAAGGAGGAGGAAGAACGCAAAGAAGCCGAGCGTCAGGAATTAATGAACAAACGCGAGGAGGCAATGGGCGAACAACCGTTCGGGAATAAAAACCAACCTAACACTCCGACCATAAGTACGGGAGACAAATCATGGTATTTCTATAATCAGCAACTTGTAACGCAAGGAAAGAACGACTTCCAGCGTAAATGGGGACGCAGAAAGTTGGAAGACGACTGGAGACGCCGTAACAAGACCGTCATAGCCAACGAAGAATTTGCAGCTATCGACTACGAGGCGGATGAGCAACAGACGGATTCCATTGCCGCACTAGAAGCCGGAAACGATTCTATTCCAACGGATACAGTCGTTACGGATAATAAGAATCCGGAGTTCTATCTGCAACAAATCCCGCTTACGGAAGAAGCAATGCAAGAGTCCAACGACATACTGTCCGACGGTCTTTTCAATATGGGAATGATTTACAAGGATAAGCTGGAAGACTTCTCACTGGCGGAACAGACATTTACGAGACTTTATACACAGTTCCCCGACTTTGGGAACTTGGATGAAGTGTATTACAATCTCTACTTGATGAACTCCCGTTGGAAACGAACGGCAGAAGCGGAAGGGTATAAGAATACACTGATCTCGCGATACCCCGACAGCAAATATGCCTTGACAATATCCGACCCGGACTTTGCGCGCAATGCTCTGTACGGAAAACATCTGGAAGACTCGTTATATGCAGTTACCTATCAGGCTTTCACGGAGGGAGACTACCGTACTGTCGATGCAAACTATGAGACTGCCAAAGTAAAATATGCCATGGGGCAACATATGCCTAAGTTCATGTTCCTGCATACAATGGGATTACTGCAGTCCGGCGACCGTAAAGGATTTATGGAGGCACTGAAAGAAATCGTAGAGAAATATCCGAAGAACGAAATCAGCGAAATAGCCGGCAATATTGTCAAAGGCTTACAGGAAGGACGCCTGCTGGCTGCGGACGGAAGTGCATTCGGCTCTATATGGAAACGTCGTAAGATAGAACAAACGGAAGGAGAACTTCCGGCAGACAGCCTGACGCTCAAGTTCAGTGACGAGCGAAACACTCCTTATCTGTTTATTCTGGCATACGAAGAAGGAAAGATCAATGAGAATATGCTGCTTTATGAAATGGCGCATTATAATTTCTCTAACTTTATTATCAAGAATTTCGATCTTTCATTTGTTAATGATAACGGTATCGGAATGTTGCAGACCAAAGAATTTGCTAACTTTGACGAAGCATACCAATATATGAAGCTGCTTTATTCGGACAAGGATATGGCACGCAAATTAAGCGGAATGAGAGCGATCGTTATTTCTGCATCCAACTTTGAACTGTTACAAAAGTATTTCAGTTTTGATGATTATGCGGAATTCTATAACGAACACTTCTCTGACATTCCTGAACCGGAAATAGAAGGGATCATGCTGGATGAGCCTATCCTTATCGAAGGTGTAGACCAGGCAGAGGAAGAAGATTACTAAACAATTAAAAAGGCGGAAAATGAAAAAGGACCATTTACTTTGGGTGGACGATGAAATAGATATGCTGAAACCGCACATCCTATTTCTACAAAGCAAGGGATATGAAGTGAGCACGGTAACCAACGGACAAGATGCGCTCGACCTTTGTAAAGAGACAACGTTCGATTTGATTTTCCTGGACGAGAATATGCCCGGCATCAGTGGTTTGGAAACATTGGCTCTGATAAAAGAAGTCAGCCCGAACGTGCCCGTCGTGATGATAACCAAAAGCGAAGAAGAAAACATCATGGATATGGCTATCGGTTCCAAAATTGCCGACTACCTGATAAAGCCGGTCAACCCGAACCAGATATTACTGACACTGAAGAAAAACCTGCATAAGAAAGATATCATCACCGAAGTGGCAAACAGCGGTTATCAGCAAAACTTCAACAAGATAGGTATGCAGATAAACGACTCGCTTACGTATAATGACTGGAAGGAAGTGTACAAGCGGCTTGTCTTTTGGGAATTGGAACTGGAAGGAACAGACAGCAATATGGCGGAAATGTTGAAGATGCAGAAGTCCGAAGCCAACACCGCCTTTACCAAATTCATTAAAAAGAACTATACGGACTGGATGCAGAACCCGGACGAACGTCCGATGATGAGCCCCGACCTGTTCAAACGCAAGATATTCCCGCTACTGGATGCAGGGGAAAAAGTATTCTTCATCGTTATCGACAATTTCCGTTACGACCAGTGGAGACTGATAAGCAATGAGTTTGCAGACTCTTTCATCATCGAGGAAGATCTGTATTACGGTATCTTGCCGACCGCTACGCAATATGCCCGCAACGCCATTTTCTCCGGATTGATGCCCAACAAGATTGCCGAGATGTTTCCCGAATTATGGGTGGACGAAGATGAAGAAGAAGGCAAAAATCTGAATGAAGCACCCCTCGTACAGACGCAAATAGACCGATACCGCCGCAAGGATACTTTCTCTTATCATAAGATTAACGACTCCGGAGCGGGAGAACGTTTGGTGAATCAATTCAGTCGTTTGAAACAGAATGACTTGAATGTCGTTGTCCTCAACTTCATAGATATGATGTCTCATGCCCGAACCGAATCCAAGATGATGCGCGAACTCGCTTCCACCGAAGCGGCTTATCGTTCCATCACCCTTTCATGGTTCCGCCATTCATCCGTCAATGAATTGTTTAAAGCATTGGCAGAGAGCGATTACAAAGTCATCGTGACGACCGACCACGGCAGTATCCGCGTAGACAATCCGATAAAGGTAATAGGAGACAGAAATACGAATACCAACCTGCGATACAAGTTGGGAAAGAATTTAAGCTATAACCCCAAACAGGTGTTCGAGATAAAAGAACCGTTGAAAGCACAACTGCCCAGCCCGAATGTCAGCACCAGCTACATCTTCGCTACGGGCGGCGACTTCTTCGCTTATCCCAACAATTACAACTACTATGCATCTTATTATAAAGATACATTCCAGCACGGAGGTGTCTCAATGGAAGAGATGATTATTCCTATCATCACGATGCAAAGCAAAAATAAAAGATAATTAAACACTAAATAAGATGGAAATAAAGATTACCTCGTTAGATAACATCCATGATGCTGCCAAACAGTTCATCGCAGCAATGGGAGACAATACCGTATTCGCTTTCTACGGAAAGATGGGTGCAGGTAAAACTACTTTCATAAAAGCCGTATGCGAAGAGTTGGGCGTGACGGACGTCATCAACTCCCCCACATTTGCAATCATCAATGAATATCGTTCCGAAACAGCCGGAGAGCTGATTTATCATTTCGACTTCTACCGTATCAACAAAGTAGAGGAAGCATTCGATTTTGGCTATGAAGACTATTTCTACAGCGGTGCTCTCTGTTTCATCGAATGGCCGGAGCTGATAGAAGAGCTTCTACCGATGGATGCAGTTAAAGTGACGATTGAAGAACAAGCAGACGGAAGCCGTGTGATAACCCTATAAGAAAAGTCAACGGGAACCGTTTGTTTCATTCGGTTCTCCCTTAGGAACTTTTTGTTCCATAATATATGAAACTATTGTTCCACAAAATAAGAAACAAAAGTTTCATAAAATATGAAACAAGAGTTCCACAATATATGAAACTAATGCCTCCTACCGAGGAAACTATAAAAGCCCCCGTACCGTTTTATGTTTGCACAATACTTCGTACAGATTTTATTCGCCTTGACAGGTATCATCTCCCTATTGGCGGCTTTGCTTGACTGGGAATGGTTTTTCTCCGCACAGAATGCGCAGTTTCTGACACGGAGTCTGGGAAGAAAAAAAACACGGCTGTTCTATGGCGTATTAGGATTCGTCCTAATGGGAACAGCCGTGTTCTTGTTTTATAAGAGATAACGTTCTTTATTCTACCTGACCAAGTGAGTTTCCATACTCCATCTCTCCTTGGACTACCCAAAGGATATCTTCCGAAGCATATTCACCCATCTCGTCTTTCTTGGCTTCGCGAATAATATAGTCCACGATTTCATCTTGGTCAATATTGATATATCCATCAGCATCAGGCTGAGCGTCCAGACACCCACTCGTAGAGTAATAATCAACCATTACATCGAGAAAATAGTATAATTCATCATCAGAGAATTTACCCTTTAACTCTTGAGGCAGATAATTCTTGATAAACTCAATCGTCTTCTCATCATCTGCGTCTTCCAATAAGAAATCGTCTTCAAGTCCCATAATATTCTTATTTAATAATGTATACTTATACTCTTATTTAGATGCCAATGCCTCGAACTTTTCCTGCAACTTGTTCTTTGGCAATGCACCGACTGATTTATCAACCACTTCACCGTTCTTGATGAATAGGATGGTAGGGATATTACGAACACCGAATTGTGCCGGTAGATCCGGATTCTCATCAATGTCACACTTGCCTACTACCATTTTACCTTCGTATTCTTTTGCCAATTCCTCTACATAAGGAGCAATTTGCTTACAAGGGCCACACCATGGAGCCCAAAAGTCTACCACCAAAAGTTCGTTGTTCTGTGACAACTCTTCAAAGTTCGAATCTTTAATTTCTAAAGCCATAATCTATTTTTCTTTTTAATTGTTTTCAGATGATGCAAATATACTAATTTATCTTATAATCAAGTTCTGCTTTCGTTCTTAAATATGTTATTAAATCTTTTTGAACGGAAATCTTTAAGGAACGAGACATCAGGTCTACTCCCATCTGACCATCGGCATCTTTCACCTTAAAATAAAGCTCCGCATTACCCGGATGATCTTTAATCAAAGAAGACAGTTCCAATATAAGTTCCTCATTCAATGCTGAAAGAGGGGCAAGAATCGTCAGCTTCTCAATACTTTTCTCTTTCACATCGGTAAGCAGCTCAATAGAAGTCACCTTAATATCCAACTCCTCTGGTTTCCATTGACGGGGCTGACACTTTGCCCTTATAAATAAGAACATTCCAACCGCCAAATAGTTTCTCCATTCAATCCAGTCATTGCCAAAGAAAGGTAGTTCGGCAGATCCGGAATAGTCTTCCATACGAACAATACCGTATGGTTTGCCTGTCTTGCCATAGCCTTCACGTACATTGGTAATGATGCCGCCCATTGTCAAATCCTGATTGGCAAGTGCCGCTTTATCCGCCAAGTCGGCCATGCGTGTCCTGCATACCTCTTCCAATACGATGGAATACTCATCCAGCGGATGGGCAGAAAGATAGATACCTACAAGTTCTTTCTCTTTGTTCAAGCGTTCCAAATCACTCCATGCCGCAGCCGGAAGAATTTCAGGAGTAGCAATATCGACTACGTTCTCGCCACCGAACAAAGAGTTCGCGGCAGCAGCTTTATCCATTTGATACTTATTACCGTAGCGTATCAATGTATCAAGGAATGTCTCGTTCTTACTGTTTACGGCAAAATACTGTTCACGCTTTAACTCCGTAAAACTGTCGAATCCACCGGCAAGAGCCAGGTTCTCTATATTCTTTCGATTGCATGCGCTTAGGTTAACACGTTGCACAAAATCAAATATCCCCTTATACGGACCGTTCGCATTGCGTTCTTCGATAATCGCCTGTACGGCAGCTTCACCTACTCCTTTAATGGCTCCCATACCGAAACGGATATCTCCTCTCTTATTTACGGTAAACTTCAGATTACTTTCATTGACGTCCGGTCCAAGCACGGGGACTCCCATAGCCTTACATTCGTCCATCAACTTCGTGATTTCGGTAATATTTGAGATATTCCGGCTCATTGTAGCAGCCATATACTGCGCCGGATAGTTGGCTTTCAGGTAGGCTGTTTGATAAGCCACCCAAGAATAGCAAGTAGCGTGCGATTTATTGAAAGCATAGGAAGCAAACTTCTCCCAGTCCCCCCAAATCTTTTCAAGGATTTTCGGGTCGTGACCGTTCTTCTTCCCTCCTTCGATAAACTTAGGCTTCATGTGATCCAGTTTGTCACGCAGCTTTTTACCCATCGCCTTACGAAGCGCATCGGACTCTCCACGCGTAAAGTCGGCAAGCAAACGGGATAGAAGCATGACCTGTTCCTGATAGACCGTAATGCCATACGTATCTTTCAGATATTTCTCCATCACAGGGATGTCATACTCGATAGGTTTACGTCCGTGCTTACGGTCGATAAAATCCGGAATATAGTCCATCGGACCCGGACGATAAAGAGCATTCATGGCTATCAAGTCCTCGAACGTAGTAGGCTGCAATTCACGCAAATATTTCTGCATTCCGGCAGACTCGAACTGGAATGTACCGATGGTTTTACCGTCACTATATAGTTTATAGGTAGGAGTATCTTCTATGGAGACCTTATCGATATCCAGCTCAATACCGAGGCTCAGACGAATATTTTCAATCGCTTCTTTAATGATGGACAAGGTTTTCAGTCCCAAAAAGTCCATCTTTATCAATCCCGTATCTTCGATGACAGAGCCTTCATATTGGGTAACCAGCATCTTCTCGCCTGTTTCCTTGTCATCGGCCGTACTAACGGGAACCCAGTCCGTTATGTCGTCACGACAGATAATCGTACCGCAAGCATGCACACCCGTACCACGAACATTGCCTTCAAGCATCTTGGCATACTTAATGGTATCTCTTACCAAAGGATCATTGGATGCTTCCGCCGCCTGCAATTCAGGTACATAAGCAATCGCATTCGGCAGATTCAGTTTCTTTTCGGGTATCTTATCAGGAACTAATTTCGCCAATCTATCCGATTCGGACAATGGCAGTTTCTGCACACGTGCCACATCTTTAATAGCTAGCTTGGTAGCCATCGTACCATAAGTAATGATGTGGGCTACTTTCTCTGCTCCGTACTTCTCCGTTACCCAACGAAGCACTTGCCCGCGACCGTCATCATCGAAGTCCACGTCAATATCAGGCAAAGAAATACGGTCCGGATTCAAGAAACGCTCAAACAGCAAATCATATTTAATCGGGTCTATCTTTGTAATCCCCAAACAATAAGCAACGGCAGAACCGGCGGCAGAACCACGTCCCGGACCGATTGAAACTCCCATGGCACGTCCGGCAGCGATAAAGTCCTGCACAATAAGGAAGTATCCCGGGAAACCCATCGTCTTCATAATGTGAAGCTCGAAGTTCAAACGTTCTTTCGTTTCATCGTTCATATCCTCACCATACCGTTCTCTCGCACCATCAAAAGCCAATTTCCTCAGATAATCCGCTTCAAGCTTAATACGATACAGTTTATCATAACCGCCCAAACGCTTTATCTTATCTTTCGCATCTTCTTCACTCAAGACTACATTGCCATTCTCATCCCGGGTGAACTCATCAAATAAATCTTTTTCAGAATACTTTTGCCGATATCCTTCTTCCGTTCCAAACTCTTCCGGGATGGCAAATGTCGGCATAATCGGCGCATGGTCTATGGAATAGAACTCTACCTTGTCACAAATGTCCACCGTATTAGATAATGCCTCAGGTACATCAGCAAAGATTTCGTTCATCTCCTCCTTTGTCTTCATCCACTCCTGCTTGGAGTAGAGCATACGGTTCGGATCATCCAAATCCTTCCCCGTACTTAAACAAATCAGGCGGTCATGAGCCTCTGCATTCTCCTCATCTACAAAGTGAACGTCATTGGTGCAAATAAGTTTAATATCGTACTTTTTGGCATATTCTATCAAGTGCTTGTTTACATTTAACTGTAATCCATATGCTTCATGATTGGCACGGGGAACAGTAGCCTTATGTAATTGCAGTTCCAGATAGTAATCTTCTCCAAAAAGGTTTTTATACCATTGGATTGCTTCTTCCGCATCATTCAACAGACCTTGCGTTATTTTCTTCGGGACCTCACCTCCCAAGCATGCAGATGCCACAATAAGTCCTTCATGGTACTTCTCCAGTTCCACACGATCCGTACGCGGACGCATATAAAAACCTTCTGTCCACGCTTTAGAGACCAACTTAATTAAATTATGGTAACCTTTTTCATTCTTTGCCAATACAATGAGGTGATAACCGCTTTGGTCTTGTTTACCATCTTTGTCCTGCAAACGCCGACGGGCCACATACATCTCACAACCGATAATCGGTTTAAAAAGTTTCTTTTTCGCCTCTTCCAGCTGCGCTTTACAAGCAGAAAGTTCGGCATCCTTATCTTCACATTCCACCTCTCCCTTCTCTATCGCAGCAATCTTCTTCTTCAGGGTCTTTATCTCACCATTCGTGCCGCTGTTCTTCTTATTTACATAATTGAAGAACTCCTTCACGCCGAACATATTACCGTGATCGGTTATAGCTATCCCCCGCATCCCATTACCTATCGCCTTGTCTACGAGCTTTGAGACACTCGCCTGACCATCCAGGATAGAATATTGGGTGTGGACATGTAAATGAACAAAATCTTGCATATATATTTCAAAAACTGTATTTTACACTCTGCTTCAAAAAGAGTCTAAAGATACTCCACTTTTAATATATGAGCAAAATGAAGTTACAAAAGTTATGAACAACCACACTTTTTTATGGAAATGAAGCTAAAAAAAGTATTTCTAACCGCATTTATTTGCTACATTTTTAAATTAAGTTTATTTTTGCAGACTATAAAATATATATTCATGACTCATGGGTCGACTAAAGAAATTAAAAAAGATAAGAATACATAGAGAAGGTACACATATTCTGGTGGGAGCTTTGATCCTGCTTATTGCCGTCAACGCTTTCTTCTTTTATGTATTTGAATGTAAAATTCCATTCTATTTGGTAGTTGCTACCAGTGCTATCGTTTACGGATTAGTGCTTAACTTCTTCAGATGCCCAATCCGATTATTCGGAGAAGAAACCGAGAAAATAGTCGTAGCCCCGGCAGACGGAAGAATTGTCGTTATCGAGGAAGTGGAAGAGCATGAATATTTTCATGACAAACGCATAATGGTTTCTATTTTTATGAGTATTCTCAACGTGCATGCCAACTGGTATCCGGTAGACGGCACAGTTAAACACGTTTCTCATCAGAACGGAAAATTCATGAAAGCGTGGTTGCCTAAAGCCAGTACGGAAAATGAACGTTCAACGGTTATTATCGAAATTCCCGAAGGTGTAGAGATTATGGCACGCCAGATAGCAGGAGCAATGGCAAGAAGAATCGTGACATACGCCGAACCCGGAGAAGAATGTTATATCGACGAACACATGGGATTCATTAAATTCGGTTCGCGAGTGGATGTATATTTACCTTTAGGTACTGAAATATGTGTCCGTATGGGACAACTGACAATCGGTAATCAAACCGTCATTGCAAAACTGAAATAAAGAAAAGATCATGGCAAATTGTATCACCCGCCACATACCAAACACGGTTACCTGCCTGAATTTGTTTTCGGGATGCATTGCCAGCGTAATGGCTTTTGAAGCTAAATACGAATTAGCAATCGGTTTTATTATACTAAGCGCCGTATTCGACTTCTTCGACGGAATGCTTGCCCGTTTATTGGATGCCAAATCGCCCATCGGAAAGGATCTGGATTCATTGGCAGATGATATCAGTTTCGGTATTGCACCTGCGTTAATGGTATTCTCTTTATTTAAAGAGGTACATTATCCGGAAATGCTTATGGGAATTAAAGACTTCATGCCCTACACTGCTTTCCTTATTGCGGTATTCTCAGCATTAAGACTGGCCAAATTCAATATCGATACCCGACAAACCAGTTCTTTCATCGGACTGCCGGTCCCTGCCAATGCTTTGTTTTGGGGAGCACTGATAGCCGGAACGCATGATGTTCTTATATCCGACTTTTTCAATGCCATCTATCTTTTCATTCTGGTGGTTTTATTCTCCTATCTTCTCATTTCAGAAATACCCATGTTCTCTTTAAAGTTCAAAAACCTGACATGGAAAGATAATAAAGTCAGCTTCATATTTCTTCTCGTTTGTATCCCGTTGCTCGTATTTTTTGGAGTAAGTGGCTTTGCGGCGGTTATAGCATGGTATATCTTCCTTTCTGTTGTGACAATAAAGAAAGGATAAACAAAACTATGGCATACTTGTTGTATTACCATCATCAGAAGAAACGATTAAACGAATAAACTTATGTCAACGATATTGGGACTTTTCTTTTTCATCATTATAATAGTGCTCGTCATCGGCTTGTCTCTCATAAGAGGCGTGCTAAGACTGATTTTCGGCTTTGGACGCAGAACGACTTCACAGAACAGTCAACAAAACCGTACTTATCAAGACTCTTATCGCCGGAATGAAAAGGAAAGTTACAATAATGACTCATCCTCCCAAGCACACAATCGTAAGAAAATATTCGATGACGATGAAGGAGAATATGTAGATTTTGAAGAAGTAAAAGATGATCGGAAATAACCTATAAGATGGTTAAACAACACGGCTAACGTTTATTTCGAAAGAAGTTCTTCATCATATCGGCGCATTCAGACTCCAAGACACCATCCACCACAACTGTTTTAGGATGCAAAGCCTCCGGAGCATACCGACGGTATCCCCGTTTTTCATCCGCAGCACCAAATACCAGTTTACCGGTCTGCGCCCAAGCAATAGCACCGGCACACATCACACATGGTTCTACCGTGACATAAAGGGTACATTCATTCAGGTATTTTCCGCCAAGCACATCGGCAGCAGCAGTAATAGCCTGCATTTCGGCATGAGCGGTGACGTCATTCAACGTTTCCGTCAGGTTGTGCGCCCGGGCAATGATGCGTTCCCTGCACACAACAACAGCCCCGACAGGAACCTCGCCACGCGCAAAAGCCTTATCAGCCTCCATCAACGCCTGTTTCATAAAATAAGTATCATCCAGCATAATTCAACGACGCATATCATGTTCTCCGAAAAGTGTCGGATAGTCTTCTTCCATATTCTTGTAGACAAACATCAAAATAGTCTCGCGAAGCCAACGCGACTTATTCGTTATCTTATATTTTTCCAGATAACGATCCACAATCTGCTGTTCTTCCTCACTCATCAAACATACCATCCTTGTATGCCGACGGGGCTCTGCAGGTGTCACTTTAACACGTTTCTTCACACTCTTTCTCATATTCTCTGCAAATTTAGTTTTACTTCTGTAATTTCAAAAGATAAAAAGCTTATTTTTGCAAAAACATTTTATGGCAGAACACAATACATTCGGAAATGAAGGGGAAAACGCCGCTGCCGAATTTCTAATTGAACACGGCTATCACATCCGGCACCGTAATTGGCGAAGTGGACGCAAAGAACTGGACATTGTGGCAGAAAAAGGAAATAATCTTATTATTGTGGAAGTAAAAAGCCGTAAAGATACGGCATACGCAATGCCGGAGGATGCTGTCGACACAAAGAAAATCAGAAGAATCGTATCGGCGACGGATGCTTATCTCAGGTGTTTCAGCCTGGACTGCCAAGTTCGTTTTGACATTATAACAGTAGTAGGAGATAAAAATAATTTTAAAATAGAGCATATCAAAGAAGCGTTTTATCCGCCCATTTGGTAATAAAGAATTTAACGATGGATATAGAAACCGTAAGAGAATACTGTTTGCAGAAGAAAGGTACGGAAGAATGTCTGCCTTTTGATGATACGACTCTTGTAATCAAGGTGATGGGGAAAATGTTCATTCTGATTGACCTGGAAGGAAGTAACCATATCTGCCTGAAATGCGAACCAGAATATGCCATAGAGCTTCGGGAACGTTATAACGGGATAGACGGTGCTTTTCATTTCAATAAAAAATACTGGAACCAAGTTTCACTGAACAGTGATGTGAATGAAACGCTCATCAAACATTTGATAGACCATTCTTACGAAGAAGTAATAAAGAAATTCACGAAAAAACTAAAAGCCGAATACGATGCACTATCCTGATTTTCCTTTTAAACGGATACATTTAAAAGAGACGAACTCTACCAGCAGTTACTTGCGGACATTATGCAACACACAGGCTACGGAAGAGTTCACTGTGATATCCACAGACTTTCAGACAGCAGGCAGAGGGCAACGGGGTAATTCATGGGAATCCGAAGAGAAGAAAAACTTGCTATTCAGCCTACTGCTGACTCCGTCTTTCCTACCAGCCAACGAACAGTTTATCTTATCCCAGGTTGTATCTTTAAGCATAAAAGAAGAATTGGATACGTACGGCAGTGGTTTCAGCATCAAATGGCCGAATGATATTTACTGGAATGACAAAAAGATATGCGGAATATTGATAGAGAACGATTTACAAGGCAGTTACCTATCTCAAAGTATTGCAGGTATAGGCATTAACATTAATCAGGAAGCTTTCCACAGTTCTGCCCCCAACCCAGTATCACTCAAACAAATAACCGGAAAAGAGCATGATCTCAATTCCATCCTTGAAAACATTCTTTGCCGTTTGGATTCATATTACAAGAAGATACAATCCGGATATATGGAAAGCATATCCCAAACATATTACAACGCATTATTCCGCAAAGAGGTATTCGCAGGGTTTTCAGATAAAAACGGTAAATTCACCGCACGTATCATCAGGGTTGAGCCATCCGGACTATTGGTCGTTGCCGATAAAGACGGCATGGAGCGCTCTTATGCTTTCAAGGAAATCAGTTACATCTTATAAGAGGAAAGTTATCGCGCATTTTCCATTTCAACCATACGAATCTTATCGAGCACTTTCTTTACTTCAAAAGAGGGGAACAGAGCAATCACGCGCTGCAAATACCCTTTTGCTTTTGCATAGTCGGAATTTACCAAATCATTGATATGCTCACGATAACGTGCATATTGCATCTTAGTGGGCACACGAAGTTTTGAATAGGAATGTTCTATTTCCGCCCGCTCCTTTTCCGCATAGTAATAATAATAATTCCCGATAAAGATATTAGCCGGCAAATTATTCACATCCAAAGACAACACTCTTTCATAAAGCTCCAAAGCCTCTTTTTCTTTTCCGCTTTGCGCTTTCAAGTCGGCACAAGCCAAAAGAGCGTCTATATCATCCGGTTGAAGCTTTATCAGTTCGTCATAAAATACATGAGCTTTATTATAATTGCATGCCCGCTTATAATGGTCTCCCAATATAAGTGCCATCTTACTGCTAAAAAGGGTATCATTCGCTGTATGTTTCCAAAAGAAAAGCTCAGCTTCTTCCGTATTTTCCGATACGGCTATACGATAATTTTCTTCCGCTACCTCCCAATCTTCATTGGCAATAGCATACTCTACCTGCTCCATAATGTCTTTGTCAGACATAGCCTGTACGAAAACCGGCATCAGCATCAATAACACCAATAAAATGTAACGAAACTTCATTTAAACCTCCTTTAGTCTAATTTTTAGTCCTACAAAGATAAGTATAAAAACAGAGGAATCATTTGCATCTTTATTTCTTTTAATGAATGTATGCAGTTGTTTATACTTATTACAAAAAAAAGAAGAAAACATCAATTTTCATCCCTCTATTCCCAACAAAAAAGTACCTTCACTTTTATCAACTGCAAGTCAGTCCCTTATCTACAAATAGTGAAGAGGTGAAGGCAAATAAAACCAATTTAAAATTGCGTCAACAAGCAGAAAAGCACCGGTAAAGTCTGTAAAAATCTACCCGGATACTTTTCTACAAACATCCCGATGTTTTTTAAAATTACCGAGATGATTAAAAAAAACATCAGGTCGATTGATAACAAAGATACGGTCCGTTGTTGACAAACTCCTATCGTTTGTCAACAACGGACCGTATGCTAAAATATCCGCTAACAGAAATCATATAACCTGATAAAACCGAAAAGGGAATGCCGAATAAATGAGCATTCCCTTTTCCTCTCTAATCTTGAAAAGATTACTTATTCTTTTTAGAATACAGAGCTTGCTTAGTACGTTTTCTTGCGTCGGCAGCATCCATCTTCACTGTCATTTCCACTTCATAACGTCCTTTGCTTAACTCACGATAAATTTCTACTACCGGAATGATATCCTTAATAGAAAATTCAGACTGAATCTTATTGCTCTTATCCATATCGTCTGATGAGATAACATCTCCTTCACCGAGATCTTCATTTGACATATCGCTTTTCTCGCTGGCTTCAACATCACTTATCGCACTCGTCACCAAGTCTATCTTTGCCTGATTATATGCCACAGCCTTTGCTGCTTTATAGTTACCGCCGATACCTTTTCCACGACCGATGTAATAACGATTACCACCATCTTCATCTTTTTCAATTGCAGCCATTTGAGCCAGTTCTAATTGTTTTGCGACAGGCAAGCTTCCGGCAACCGAACGCCAACCATCTTTTTCGTATTGTTTAGCTTCTTTACGAATATCTTTGCTGGCTTTTGCTTTCAATTCCTTTTTAAGTTCTTTCGTTGTTTGCTGTGCAAAAGCAGGAGTTGCCATCAACAAAACTGCGACTGTCAAAGATAAAATAAACTTCATTGTCTTCATACTTCTTCCGATTTTATAATTAATACTTCTATTTCCAATTCGCCACATACGGCAAATTAATTTGAATACGGGAAACTTCCCCGCTTTGATCATTTCTTATTTCCATAGAACCTTTAATGAAGGCTATACGATAGGCGTTAATAGGAGCTCTTTTCCAATCACCTTCGGCGGTTGTTTCAAAAACATATGTACCGACACCCTGATAAGGAACATTTATATCATTTTTGATTAAAGTATTGACAAGTCCCGGAACCTCAAGAGCGATATTTTGAACAGTAAAAGAGTTGGCATAGCGGGAATTTAAAGTCATACGGACTTTTACATTGGTCAAAGTTGAGTCCGTCTCTGCTTCTGCCGTCAGATAAACCTTACCTTCGGGCATTACCGTCATCTTCTGACCTTTCACGTCAATATAGAATTTATGACTGACCGGCTTGTTGTTCAATCGGAAAGTAGCCTCAACGAAATTCTCTTCGGTTTCCAAACAATCGGCCGCATCATAAAGAATACGGATGGTCTTGCCACCATCTTCACTGCGGGCTGCCAATTGTGAAGCACAGTTGGACTTCAATTTCGGCATTGTAGAGATGGCAATAGGATTGCCCTGCAAAACCAAATGACACTCATATTCTCCAAACCTTGTCGTATTGCCTTGAATCGAAATCATATTATACAACTGCTTGTAAGACTGGCGCAAAGAAGAAACCCGTTTCTTACGCATAGAATCAAAGAAATACTCGTCCAAGGGATCAATCTTCAAAATAGAAGCCTGAATATCCTCTAAGGATTCTATTTCGTTCAAATGATTTTCCAATTCCACCAATTGAGCTTCATATTTCTTGTCTCTTGTTTCAAAATCTTTCACCAACTTCTTTAGTTCCAAACGAGTAAAAGGATATTTGATAGAGTAATCATAGTACACTTGCTTCGTCTTTTTATCCTGCAACTTCTCCCAATAAAACTCTTCGACTTTAGACAATGAAATACCTTGCACAAAAGGAACTGTTGCTGCTTTTACATCCGTACTGGAGCTATAAGTATCAACAAACTCGGTTATTTCATCATTCTCAAGCTTCTGATTCATATTACTTGACTCCGCAAAAGTAATGTTTTGAGCGACAGCCTGGATTATTTGCTTCTTAACTTCCTGCAAACAAGCAGCCTGAGCAGCCTCCAAAGTCGGTTCGTGAGCAGAAACGATCAAATAGTCTTCTACCATCTTCTGATACCAGACAGGAGCTTTCTTTGCACTCTTCTCCACCACTTTAAATTGGGCGGAGACAGAAGACAAAAGCACTACCAGCAAAAATGACGTTATCGTTATTCTTTTATTCATAATCTTTCTTTTTTATTATTTCCACACTACCGGCAAATCCTTGATAATAACCTCGCATCCACGAATCCTTAATTCGACATGTACCAAAGATCCAAGTCGGTCAAATACTTTATTTACATAGAAAGATTCTTTCAAAGGTATACCATAAGGCATTTTCTTGGTATTGTAATACCCAACGGTAGAGCTGCAATCGGAATAAGTGTTTCCATCCGAATCTATGGCACTCATAATACGGACTTCTCCACCGTCTCTATCGCGTGATTTATTAGTGATACGCCCCGTTATTGTAATCCGTTGCTGACTTTCACTGCCTGTACAAGACAAAAGTACAAATTCCAAATCCGGACAAGAAATATTAATCTTGGCATTAAGAGCCGGAGCAGAAGCCGCAGGAGCAGCAACCGGTACTTCTTTAACAACAATCTTTTCTACCGGAACTTCTTTGATAACTTCTTTCTCTACAACCTTCTCTACGGGGACCTCTTTGATGACTTCCTTTTCCACCTCAATTACTTCCGGAGGAATATTGATATATTTCTGAACGGAGTCTGTCAAGGCACGTGCCTCTGCATTACAATTACTGCTTTGAGGAATCTTTGTCAAGACATCTAACGCCTCATCATATTTATGACGGATCAAATAGTTACGGGCCATTAATATTTGCGACTCACATTCCGTGTTCTTCGCAAGTCCATATGCCTGAACCAATGCTTCGGAAGCCTGTTCATAGCAAGGTACTGTTTCCGGAACACAACCTAAATAAGCTATCGCTTCATTACATTTTCCCGTATTAATCATCACCTGAGCTTTCTGAACAATTGTTCCACAGTTCTGTGTATAATGATCAATAACCTTTTGACGGGCGTTACGGATAAAACGGGCATACTGCGAATCCGTAGCCTTAACATTGGCTATGAGCGCACGTAATGTTTCGTCCTTTGAGCCTTTACCGTTACCACTGATGGGGACAACTATACTACCATACAAACTACCATCCAATGCATTCTTCGCCAACAAAGTCAACTCTGCCTTAATCAGAGATACATTACGGATTAATCCTTCTGTACTCATCTCCTCTAAAAGGTTCAATTGAGGTTCAACCACGAAGGCATTGTACATAGACGTAGCTCCGGCACCATTGCGAGAAAGGATTTGCTCCACTTTCAGTTTTAAAGCGTTCGCCACTTGCTGACTCATATCGCCCTCAACAGGTTCTACCGCAGTAAAATTAATCGCATCTTGAGCGTGGATATGTACAGATAATCCCAATATCAGGATAAATAAAATCTTTATTTTCTTCATACTCTACCAGTATTATTGAATAACAATCCAAATTTGCTGACCGGAGCTAGCTTTTGTTTTAGGTTCATGTTCTTCGGAAGTGAGCAATCCTTTTAAGAAAGAGATCAATGGTCCTCTCACTTTCGTTACATTGTAAGGTTTTCCACTTACCTGGTCATAAATAGGCACTTTCATGGAAATGTCAATCACCATATCAGAACTGTTAATATCATAATTGCCTCCATAAGAATTATTGGAAAGCCAATCCTGAAGTTCCGTTTCCAAATCATTTCCCGTCTTCATTTCCGTATACGGATCAATGCCGCTATTAGGACCCAATTCGATTCTTACATTCAAATTACGTCCTTTTTCCATCATCTCATTGAAACCGTTTTGAAGTTGAGTGAAAAAGTCATCGTTCACCTTACCCAAAGCTCTCTCCGCTAATTTCAAAGAATCCTGCGTTATGAACTTATCGCTCGTATAACTTGCATTAGCAAAAGATTCACCACTAATAGCTTCTGCAGCCTGCAGTTCCAGACTAACTTCCGAAGAACCATTCGCGTGCTTGTTCACAAAGATTTTCACCTCTACAGATATATCTGCTTTTGATTCTAACACGACATCTTTAACCGGGTCACTCTTCGCACCCGTCGTTGCAGAAATTATATCATTTCTTTTACTTGCTTTCAGCAGAGTAACGAAATCCTTCGTCGTAAACCCACGGTTGCCGAATTCTTCTTTCACTTTACTAACAGCCCTACTGACCAACGGATTATTCTCTATTAGCTGACGCACATCTTGTCCCTCTTTTGCATAAGGAACAACAATAACATTAGGTTGTCTCACATTATTAGCCGTACCGCGTGTTGCAGATTCCTGTGAATATCCGGGCAAAGCCAACATACATGCAAACACTAACCAAATAAGTTTCTTCATATCTTATATTTTATTGATTAAAAAAGAATAAAAAGTCCTGTCTTGCATAAAAAACTCTATGTAAGACAAGACTCCCAAACATTTATATCAAAGGAAAATTATCTAAATCCTAGTCCTCCTCCTACTTTATTTTCGATCAGGTTCTGTCGCAGAGCTTTTAAGTTTACAGTTATGTCAAACGGCATACTTTTCACTTTCTGTCCCTTCACTTTTGCCAAACTACCGACAGATACAACACTCGTAATAAAATCTTTGTAGCGTTTTCCTTCAAAGAAATTTGAAAGAAAATCCGCATGCTTAGCTTCTACGGAAGACTCCGGCTCACTAATCATTTTGTTATGACCGGGAAACCCTACGTATAAAACCGCACGCATTACTCTGATCTCAGCATCTTCACGGGCATTTGCTTCTTTTTTTCCATAACCTAAAGCACGAATCACTACATTATTCGCATCAATCTCTTTCACCAGATTGACAGAACCACCATAGTTTACCGGCTTCACTTTCTGAGCACACAGATAACCTGTTGAGAATAAAGCAAAAAAGAGAAATAAAATTTTCAGTTTCATAGCTTACTACTTTATTTAAGAATCAATTTACATTGCAACCAGCTAGTACTGGACGAATTTTGGAATTTTTCGATTATTCCATCCTTTCCATCACTAATGCCACATGTGGATGTACCGTCCGGCATCATTTCCTTTACTTTAATGATACCCACAGGAACATTTGTCTGCGTCCCGTCTTTTGCCATTGTAACATATTTCACTTGGAAAGTATCGCCTTTCTTTATTCCTTGATTCTGTCCGCAATTAATAACAACTTCATTTCCATCATACTTTGTTATGGTACCATATACTGCAAAATTATTAACGAAGTAATTCGTCATTTTTTCAGTCATGGATTGCAGAGCGTCGTCCAATGCTGCATCTTTTGTGTTTTTCACAATCATATTCTTAAAGTTGCTGACAAAAGACCTTTCATCGGCAACCTCAGCCTTATCAGAAGCAGCATTTACCACAGATAGCTTTAAGGTTACCACACAAGTATAGCCGTTTGCACCACCTGTTTTCTTTGTAAATTTACATTTGGTAATATTACAATGCAATGTATAATCATTTAATAAACCTTCCAAAATTTCTCTTCTTTTTTCATCCGGGAGGTCCATAAAATCTTCACGCATCATATATTGGCTTTCTGCACTTGCCATTTCATCATCCAAAACCGTGAATCGACCGGATGCTGTAGCAACCTCACCAACTTTGGCCTTAATCATATCCAAGAACCTCTCATGGAGAGGTTCTACAGATTTAAAATCACCCATACGTAAAACTAAGGATGTTTTATTTAAATCTTGAGCTTGTAACGCAACAAAAACGCCACAGACCAAATACAAAAAAGCTCCTAATATTCTTTTCATCACTTAATAATAATCTATTAGTTATTTTTAGCTTGCTTCAATGCCTCAGAATTTTCCTTAATTCCTCTTTGAATCAATGGAATCAATTGAGCAGACATTTTAATAGCTTTCATTGATGATTTAATTTTCTTACCTAAAGTCATTGCCTTTAACGGGTCGGAAGCCAAATCAGTTAAAGCAAGCGGGCCTTCCAAAGCCAGATTTGTTGCTTGAAGCGAAGCTGTCGTCAATTCCAAAGAAGCCATGCTATATGTCTTCAACGCATCTGCTTTTTTAATTTCCTCACCTGTCTGCTTGTTCTTTATATCCATTATCGTAATTGTATCACCGTCCTCATCAGCTTCGTAACGGGTATTAATTTCAATAAAACCTATATTTTCCTCAACACCTTTCATTCTTGCAAAAAGTTCGTTCGTATGAACGAAGAAGCTATCTACATTTGCCAAACCTGAATTAGGTTCAATCGGCTTATAGTTCTCCATGAATTTCTCATAGTCAGCGCGCAATTTAGCAATTTTCATATCCTTAGCTTCTGCTTTGGCCTCTGCTTTTTCCGCACTTTCCAGTTCTTTCATTTCCTTTGCTTCTTCTTTCGCTTTTCTCTTTGCCTCTTTTGCTTCCATTTTAGCAGCTTTCTTTTCCTCTTTTGTCATTTCTTGTGCTGCAACATAGGTTGTTTGCAATAAAAACATTCCTACCAAAATAAATAAAAACTTTTTCATAATAATAAATCAACTTTTAAATTTTAAATATTAAATGTGTTATAATCCCCGAGGAAATCGTTAAACATACTGCTCTTTTTTTAACAAATAAAAGTTCATTCAGAGCATAGTAGCTTGTTCGTCGGGACAAATATAATTATTACTTTTTAATTATTTTATATTTTGGGAATAAAAAAGAAGAAGTTTTTATCATTTATATCATAATATTTTTTAATATATGAAAATAATCACTGAAAACGGTGATGCGGAAAAATAATAAACAGTTAGCATATTTATTAGAAATGTAACAACGTATAAAGAACGAGTTAAAATTCTATTTGGAAGAAAAATCAACAGACAACAAAAAGCAAAACATTTACACCGATTATTAAATAAGAAATTCGTATGTTTGTAACCAATAAATTCAAAACTATTATGGTAAAATACAAAAGAATTCTCCTGAAATTAAGCGGGGAAAGCCTGATGGGAGAAAAACAATACGGAATCGACGAAAAACGCTTAGCGGAATACGCTGCACAAATCAAAGAAATCCATGAATTGGGCGTACAAATAGGTATCGTCATCGGAGGAGGAAATATATTTCGTGGGCTTAGCGGAGCATCCAAAGGTTTCGACCGCGTAAAAGGAGACCAAATGGGAATGCTTGCAACCGTTATTAACAGCCTGGCATTAAGTTCCGCACTCGGTTCTACCGGAGTTAAATCCAAAGTACTTACTGCGGTACGTATGGAACCCATCGGAGAGTTTTACAACAAGTGGAAAGCTATCGAATGCATGGAAAACGGAGAAATCGTTATTATGTCCGCTGGAACAGGCAACCCTTTTTTCACGACGGATACCGGTTCTTCATTAAGAGGCATAGAAATTGAAGCCGATGTTATGTTAAAAGGTACGCGCGTAGACGGAATTTATACGGCAGATCCCGAAAAAGACAAAACCGCGACCAAGTTCAAAGAAATCACTTACGATGAAATTTACCATCGCGGGTTAAAGGTTATGGACTTGACGGCTACCACCATGTGCAAAGAGAATAATCTACCCATAGTCGTATTCGACATGGATACAGTAGGCAATCTCAAAAAAGTTATCCTCGGAGAAGAAATCGGTACATTAGTTCATAATTAAAAGACAAACATTCGCATATCTTTAAGCATGAAAATAAACATGAAATACGTCTAAGTATTTGCAGAAGACCAAAAAATCATTTATTTTTGTTCCATTGAAGATAGAAAGAATAACTAATAAAAAGCATAAATTATGATTGACGTAAACGTTTGCATCAACGAAGCACAAGAGAAGATGGATATGGCCATCATGTACTTGGAAGAAGCATTGGCTCATATCCGTGCAGGAAAAGCAAGTACCAGACTATTAGATGGAATCAGAGTAGACTCTTATGGAAGCTTGGTTCCCATCAGTAATGTCGCAGCGGTAACAACTCCGGATGCACGTAGTATCGCCATCAAACCTTGGGATAAAAGTATGTTTCGTGCCATAGAAAAGGCAATCATTGATTCCGATTTAGGTATCACTCCCGAAAATAATGGCGAAATTATCCGTATTGGGATTCCTCCTCTGACAGAAGAGCGCCGTAAACAACTGTCAAAACAGTGCAAAGGTGAAGGTGAAACGGCTAAAATCAGTGTTCGAAATGCCCGCCGAGATGGTATAGATGCATTAAAGAAGGGATTGAAAGACGGTCTGCCCGAAGATAGCGAGAAAGACGCAGAAGCCAAATTGCAAAAGATTCATGATAAGTACATCAAGAAAATTGATGAAATGCTTGCAGAAAAAGATAAAGAGATTATGACTGTTTAATAAGTAATGACAAGGATGTGGCAAAAGTATTCTGCTACATCCTTAATCATTTTCCCAATACGCAATTAATGAAAGGATTAGTTATAAGAAGTACCGGTAGCTGGTATCTTGTAAAGACTGAAGAAGGTAAAGAAATTGAATGTAAGATAAAAGGTAACTTCCGTTTAAAAGGAATTCGGAGTACAAATCCTATTGCGGTGGGCGACCATGTACAGATTATAGCTAACAATGAAGGAACTGCTTTCATTACTGAAATAGAAGACAGAAAGAACTATATTATTCGACGGGCCTCCAATCTCTCCAAACAATCACATATTCTTGCTGCCAATCTTGATCAATGTATGTTGGTCGTAACAATCAACTATCCGGAAACTTCAACCATCTTCATCGACCGTTTCCTCGCTTCCGCAGAAGCATACCGAGTACCTGTAAAATTAATATTCAACAAAATAGACTCTTATAGCGAAGAAGAACTTCATTATTTGGATAATCTTATTTCTTTATATACCTACATTGGCTATCCTTGTTTTAAGATCTCAGCACTAAACGGTGAAGGAATTGACGCGGTAAAAAAAGATTTGCAAGGCAAAGTAACATTGTTTGCCGGTCATTCCGGAGTAGGGAAATCCACCCTAATCAATGCCATACTACCGGAACAAAACATAAAAACAGGAGCTATCTCGACTTACCATAATAAAGGGATGCATACAACCACCTTTTCAGAGATGTTCCCTATAGATGGAGACGGATACATAATCGATACTCCCGGCATCAAAGGCTTCGGCACATTCGATATGGAAGAAGAAGAAGTAGGACATTATTTCAAAGAAATATTTCAATTTTCCAAAGACTGCAAATACAATAACTGCACGCATACTCATGAGCCGGGATGTGCCGTAAGAAAGGCCGTAGAGGAACATCTGATAAGTGAATCCCGATACTCTTCTTATTTAAATATGTTGGAAGATAAAGAAGAAGGCAAATACCGGGCCGCCTATTAACATTATTTTGCCTTGTTCGAATAAACCTTTTATCATTGAAACGGTCTAAAATTTATTAATTGTTATTTTTCCAGTAATGATACTGAATCTATAATTTAATATCAAAGATGAACAAGAAAACAAAATGGGGACTTATTGCTTTCATCTGCATCGGTTTAACGGGATGGGGTATTTATGCATTCATCATACAACCTACCCGAAATGATTCGGCAGCCTCTCCTGAAAAAGTAGTAAACAAATCCAATAAGAACGGAAATAAAGCACTAAATGTAAATGCTTTAATCATCAGCACACAAGCTATGACCGATGACATCTACACAAATGGTGACCTTATTCCTGATGAAGAGGTGGATTTATCATTCGAGACATCCGGTAAGATAACGGACATAAACTTCACGGAAGGCTCTACCGTGCAAAAAGGGCAATTACTGGCAAAAATCAACGACCGCCCCTTACAAGCGCAATTAAAGAAACTACAAGCCCAGTTGAAATTGGCAGAAGACCGCGTGTTCCGCCAAAATGCCCTCTTAGTGAAAGATGCGGTCAGCAAGGAAGCCTATGAACAAGTAAAAACCGATCTTGCTTCACTTAACGCAGATATTGACCTTATAAAAGCCAATATACAACAAACCGAACTACGAGCCCCGTTCGATGGCATCATCGGTTTACGGCAAGTCAGTGTCGGTTCATACGCCTCTCCCACTACCATCGTAGCCAAACTAACCAAAATATCACCTCTTAAAATAAACTTCTCCGTACCGGAAAGATATGCCAAAGAAATAAAAAAAGGGACAAGGCTGACATTCTCCTTAGACGGTTATCTAAAAGATTTTGATGCAACTGTCTATGCCACAGAATCCAAAGTAGACCCTGCGAGCCGTACACTTTCCGTCCGGGCACTTTATCCCAATACAGGAACCAAGCTATTGCCGGGCCGTTTTGCCAGCATTAAAATAAAAATGCATGAGATACCGAACGCAATCGCCATTCCTTCGGAAGCTATCGTTCCGGAAATGGGTAAAAGCAAAGTCTACCTATACAAAAACGGCAAATCAATGCCGGTAGAAGTAAAAACCGGATTGAGAACAGACACACAAGTGCAAATCATCAATGGGTTGCACGTTGGAGATACTATCATCACTTCCGGAACATTACAACTCCGGACCGGATTGAATATAACGCTTGACAATATTAAATAATGCCATCTGACTTATGAATATATCCGAATTAAGCATACGCAGACCGGTATTGGCAACTGTACTCACTTTGATTATACTACTCTTCGGTTTCATCGGATACACTTATCTCGGTGTCCGGGAATATCCTTCTGTAGACAATCCCATTATCTCAGTGAACTGTAGTTATCCGGGTGCAAATGCGGAAGTTATAGTAAATCAGATTACCGAACCATTGGAGCAAAATATTAACGGTATACCGGGGATACGTTCCCTCTCCAGCGTCAGTCAGGAAGGACAAAGCCGTATAACCGTTGAATTTGAACTATCCGTTGATTTGGAGACTGCCGCCAATGATGTTCGCGACAAGGTATCCCGCGCACAACGTTACTTGCCTAGAGACTGTGACCCTCCTACTGTTTCCAAAGCTGATGCGGACGCTACTCCTATTCTAATGGTATCTATCCAAAGTGACAAACGTTCCTTATTGGAACTAAGCGAAATAGCAGACCTTACTGTAAAAGAGCAGTTACAAACGATTAAGGACGTAAGTAGCGTCTCGATTTGGGGAGAGAAGAAATACTCCATGCGTTTGTGGCTTGATCCTATAAAGATGTCCGGTTACGGCATTACACCGATTGATGTAAAAAATGCTGTCGATAAAGAAAACATAGAGCTTCCATCCGGAAGTATTGAGGGTAACAATACAGAGCTTACCATCCGCACAATGGGTTTAATGCACACAGCCGAAGAGTTCAACCGCCTCATCATCAAAGAAGTTGATGGTAAAGCGATTCGTTTCAGTGATATAGGGCGTGCAGAACTCGGACCGGAAGATGTGCGAAGCTATATGAAGATGAACGGTGTACCGATGGTCGGCGTGGTTGTAATTCCTCAGCCGGGAGCCAATCATATAGAAATTGCCGATGCCGTATATGAACGTCTTGAGGCCATGAAGAAAGATTTACCCGAAGATGTCATCACCAATTTCGGATTTGATAACACTAAATTCATCCGGGCTTCCATAACAGAAGTAAAGGACACGGTATATGAAGCATTTGTTCTCGTAATCATTATCATATTTTTATTCTTACGCGACTGGCGCGTCACTCTTGTACCTTGCATTGTTATTCCTGTTTCATTAATCGGGTCATTCTTTGTCATGTATGTTTGTGGGTTCTCCATCAATGTACTGTCAATGTTAGCAGTCGTATTAGCCGTAGGTTTGGTGGTGGATGATGCCATTGTAATGACCGAGAATATCTACATTCGAATCGAAAAAGGAATGAAACCCAAAGAAGCGGGAATTGAAGGTGCAAAGGAAATCTTTTTTGCCGTTGTTTCAACTTCCATTACGTTAATAGCCGTATTCTTTCCGATCATCTTCATGAGTGGTATGACCGGACGGCTTTTCCGTGAGTTTGCATTCGTTATTTCGGGAGCTGTCATTATTTCTACTTTTGCAGCATTGACGTTTACCCCAATGCTTGCAACCAAACTGCTGATCAGACGGGAAAAACAAAATTGGTTTTACCGAAAAACAGAACCGTTTTTTGAAGGAATGAATAAATATTATAAAAGAGGACTAACATCTTTTCTAAACAAAAGAGTGATTGCCATTCCTTTAGTATTACTAACTCTCGTCATCATCTATTTACTTTGGAATCAAATTCCTTCAGAAATGGCTCCACTGGAAGACCGTTCCTCAATCAGCATAAACACAAGGGCAGCTGAAGGAGCAACATACGAATATATCCGAGACTATACGGAAGACATCAATCAACTGGTAGACTCCTTAGTGCCCGAATCCCGAGCAACGACAGCCCGCGTATCCAGCGGAAGCGGTAATGTGAGAATTTCATTAATAGACATCATGGAACGCCATAGAAGCCAGATGGATATTGCCGAGCAACTGTCACGTGCCGTTAAAACGAAAACAATGGCAAGAGCTTTCGTACAGCAACAAAGTACCTTTGGAGGCCGTAGAAGCGGTATGCCGATCCAGTATGTATTACAAGCCACTAACATAGAAAAGCTAGAAGAAGTGCTACCCGATTTTATGGCGAAAGTAAATGCGAATCCGACTTTCCAGATGGCGGATGTGGATTTAAAATTCAGTTCACCGGAAGCGCGGCTCAATATTAACCGTGATAAAGCCAGCTCTTTAGGCATTTCTACCAGAGATATCGCCCAAACACTTCAATACGGATTAAGCGGTCAACGTATGGGTTATTTCTATATGAATGGTAAGCAATATCAAATATTGGGTGAAATAAATCGCCAGCAACGCAATACTCCGACCGATGTCAAGTCTATTTACGTAAGAAGTGATAAAGGAGAAATGATTCAATTGGACAACCTCATTGAGTTGGAAGAAAGCACTGCCCCGCCAAAACTTTATCGTTATAACCGTTTCGTTTCCGCAACCATATCGGCAGGGCTTGCAGAAGGAAAAACAATAGGACAGGGTTTGGATGAGATGGATAAGATAGCAAAAGAGACATTGGATGAAACGTTCCGTACAGCCTTATCGGGAGACTCAAAAGAATTCCGTGAGAGTTCATCGAGTTTGTTATTTGCTTTCGGCTTGGCTATATTCCTCATATACCTTATTCTGGCGGCACAATTCGAGAGTTTCAAAGATCCTTTGGTTGTCATGCTCACCGTACCGCTGGCAGTAGCCGGTGCATTGGTATTTATGTACTTTTCAGGGCAGACAATGAATATTTTCAGCCAAATCGGTATCATTATGCTTATCGGGTTGGTTGCCAAGAACGGTATTCTTATTGTCGAGTTTGCCAATCAAAAACAAGAGGCGGGAGAAAGCAAGAAAGATTCCATCATCGAAGCATCTCTGCAACGTCTCCGTCCTATTCTGATGACCAGTGCTTCCACTGTTTTGGGATTATTACCATTGGCTCTTGCCACGGGAGAAGGCAGCAACGGACGTGTTGCCATGGGAGTTGCCGTTGTAGGGGGAATGTTAGTATCTACTTTCCTCACACTCTTCATCGTACCGGCCATGTACAGCTATATATCAACCAACCGTAAAAAGAAGCTAAAATCATGATACCTATGCAAAATATGAAATATCTGTTGTCTTGTTTCTTACTTTTGTGTATGCATGCTCAGGCACAAAAGGTTTTGACCCTCGAGTCATGTCTGGATATCGGGTTGAAGAATAATTATTCTATTCTCATTGCACGCAACGAGGAACAAATCAGCAAAAATAACGCAACCATCGGAAATGCCGGCTACCTTCCCACACTCGACCTTTCCGCAGGTTACAACGGCAATCTTGACAATGTACGTTCAAGCACGCCCAGAGGAGAGGCAACAAGTACAGACAATGGCGTTTACGACCAAACGGTCAATGTAGGAGTGAGACTAAACTGGACTATCTTTGACGGTTTCAATATTGTAACAAACTACCAGCGTCTGAAAGAACTAGAGAAGCAGGGCGAAACAAATACACGAATCAGTATCGAAGATTTCGTTGCGGAACTAACAGCCGAATATTACAACTTCATCCAGCAAAAAATACGACTGAAAAACTTCCGCTATGCCGTGTCCTTATCTAAAGAGCGACTTCGCATTGTGGAGGAACGTTACAATATCGGAAGCTTCTCACGCCTCGACTTGCAGCAGGCACGGGTAGATTTCAATGCCGACAGCGCGCAATACATGAAACAACAAGAACTATTGCACACTTCACGAATACGTCTAAATGAATTGATGGCAAATACGGATGTAGACCAGCATCTTGTTATCAGAGATTCACTTATCGATGTGAATGAGAAACTGGCATTCGCCAACCTGATGGAATCAATGATGCAGACCAATGCAAATCTCATCAAAGCCGAACAAAACAAGACATTGGCCCGTCTTGACCTTAAAGCAGTCAATTCACGCAACTACCCATACCTGAAACTGAACTCCGGATACGGATACACTTTCAACAAATACGAATTAGGAGCTACGGACAGGAAACAGAATCTGGGACTTGACTTCGGAGTCACACTCGGATTTAATATTTTCGATGGTAACCGCCGCAGGGAAAAGAGAAATGCCCGAGTCCTAATCAACAATATGCGTTTGGAACAGCAACAAATAGAACAGAGTTTAAAAGCCGATCTGTATAACCTTTGGCAAGCATACCGCAACAATATAGAAATGTTGAAGCTGGAACGGGAAAATATTATAGCCGCCAAAGAGAATCATGACATAGCAATGGAACGTTATTTACTGGGAAATCTATCCGGTATTGAAATGCGTGAAGCTCAAAAGAGTTTGCTAGATGCCGAAGAACGTATTCTTACAGCAGAATATGACACGAAGCTTTGCGAAATCTCCTTGATGCAAATCAGCGGTAAAGTATTGAATTACCTGAATCAATAAACCAACAGGAGATATAAGTACAACTTCAATCGTCCTTATAGGTTCACCCGATACTTGTAGGGAAGAGGAACACAGATATCCCTTTTTTGATTTGTTTTTTATACTGTTTTTTACCTACAAACACCTTAATATTTTTTTAAAGACATAAGGTTGATTGAAAAAAAGCATTAGGTTGATTGAAAAAAACATTAAGGACATTTGTAGACAAGCATACGGTCCTCTGAAAATAAACATACGGTCCTTTGTTCACAAACTCCTATCGTTTGCAAACAAAGGACCGTATGTTGAAAAACAGGTTTTACTATCCCCAAGAGTTATCGGGTAATCCTCCTTATGATAAAAAGACACCGGAATGTGTCAAAAGTCAAAGCATCCAAGTTTCCCCGCTTGAGCGGGGATTAAGGGGTGTGTGATTTTTCTTTGATTATTAAACCGTTAGAAAAGTCACACACACCCTACCCCCGCTCAAGCAGGGGAATTGAGATAGTTTTGACAACCTCGATTATAGCTTGCTTATTCAGTCTTTTTTCCCTATTCTGTTATTTACAGCTGCAAGGTTTAATCTGTTTGAAGAAATCATTTCCCTTATCATCAACAAGAATAAATGCAGGAAAATCTTCTACTTCAATCTTCCATATAGCTTCCATACCCAGTTCCGGATATTCCACACATTCAATGCTCTTTATATTGTTCTGAGCAAGAATAGCAGCCGGTCCGCCGATAGAACCCAGATAGAAACCTCCATGCTTCTTACAAGCATCTGTCACTTGCTGGCTACGGTTACCTTTTGCCAACATAATCATGCTACCGCCATGACTTTGGAACAGATCTACGTATGGGTCCATACGTCCGGCTGTAGTCGGGCCCATAGAACCGCATGCCATACCTGCCGGAGTCTTTGCCGGACCTGCATAGTAAATAGGATGATCCTTAACATATTGCGGAAGATCCTCACCACGATCCAAACGTTCTTTCAGTTTTGCATGAGCAATATCGCGACCTACAATAATAGTACCGTTCAATGATAAACGGGTAGCTACCGGGTACTTGCTCAATTCTTTCAAGATTTCAGCCATCGGACGATTCAAATCAATCTTAACGGCATCACCCTCACCTGCCTGACGAAGTTCTTCAGGGATTAAACGTCCCGGATGTTCATCCAGCTTTTCAATCCAGATACCATCCTTATTGATTTTACATTTGATATTACGGTCGGCAGAACAAGATACGCCCAAACCTACCGGACAAGAAGCTCCGTGACGGGGCAAACGGATAATGCGTACATCATGAGCATAATATTTACCTCCGAACTGTGCGCCCAAACCAATCTTATGCGCTTCTTCAAGAACTTTCTTTTCCAGTTCAATATCACGGAAAGCGCGTCCATACTCATTACCCGTAGTAGGAAGATTGTCGTAATAATGAGTAGAAGCAAGTTTCACCGTCAAAAGATTCTTCTCGGCAGAAGTTCCGCCAATGACAAATGCGATATGATAAGGAGGACAAGCTGCCGTACCTAATGTCTTCATCTTCTCAACCAAGAACGGAACCAATGTTTCCGGATTCAGGATTGCTTTCGTCTCCTGATATAAATAAGTCTTATTCGCAGAACCACCTCCTTTTGTTACGCAAAGGAAATTATACTCCATACCTTCCGTTGCTTCCAAATCAATCTGGGCAGGCAAGTTACATTTTGTATTCACTTCATCGTACATTGTCAGCGGAGCATTCTGAGAATAGCGAAGATTTTCTTCCGTATATGTCTTATAAACGCCTAACGACAAAGCCTCTTCGTCAGAGTATCCCGTCCATACCTGCTGGCCTTTTTCTCCATGGATGATGGCCGTACCTGTATCTTGGCAGAAAGGAAGTTTACCTTTTGCCGACACTTCCGCATTACGCAAGAATGTCAATGCTACATATTTATCGTTATCACTGGCTTCCGGATCGCTCAAAATCTTAGCAACCTGCTCGTTATGCGCAGGGCGAAGCATAAACGAAACATCACGGAAAGCAGCATTTGCCATTGCAGTCAAACCTTCTTTAGCAACTTTAAGGATCGGTTTCCCTTCAAATTCGCTTACAGAAACATAGTCTTTCGTGAGTAAATAATACTCTGTGTCATCTTTCCCATGTTCAAACATAGGCTGATACTTAAACTCTGGTGTTGCCATATCTTTATTACTTTAATGAATGTTAGTTAGTGATGCCAAAGGTACAAACAATTATTGAAATATTTCCTTAATCAGAACAAAAAGGCATCGGCTTTCACTTCTCCATATCCCTTAAATGTATCTCCAATGCTTTGACGGAAATCTGAATTTCCCATATCGAAACACCAAGAGAACCAATCAATAGTAACAGGGCTAACCCAAACACATAAACCGAACATAGATAGAAACCCACATAGATAAGGAACATGGTGATGACACAGAAGAATAAGCTCGAAATGCCAAGTATCTGCATACTACGGGTTAAGTATAAACGTTTACGCAGATTATCTATCTGGGCGGCTGCAACCTCCGAATGGTCTTTCACATATTGCTCCTTTAATGTACGTACCAACTGGGCATACGACAAAAAGCGGTTGGTATACGCCAATAAGATAAGTGACACGGCAGAAAAGAGTAAGGCGGGTGTTGTCAGGGTCAATTCTTCCATCTTGTTCTATGCTTTATCAATCAGTTTCTTCATACGGTTTATTAACTCATCACCTAAAGCCGACTTCGTTTCAATGTGCTTTAAAACGGCGGTAACAAAAGGATTACTTTCAAAGTCACCTCTCACCTGTTCAAAATCCTGTTTCTTCTCCCTGCGTGAACCGTCAGCACCAAATCCCGTCATGGACGATAAAGAAAATTCTTTTTTAGCATCTTCGTATACCATCTTATCCAACCCAATGACAGCATCTTTCCACATGAGTACAATATCTATCACATCCTGAGCTGTCATTTCTTCCGGTTTCACACCATAAAACTCCTCTATTTTCTGATATGCCCATGTCCATTCATACGTATAATATTTACTGTGCATTTCCGCAAAACAGGCGTTTATATCTTTCAGGCGATTTACTTCACCGGATTCAATGGCAGTAATGAGCCTGTCCACTTCACTTTTAGGGGCTATCAAACCGGAAATATCCACCCACTCTCCCGCTCCGACTTCCGTATCCGGGCGTAAACGGGAACGTATTTCATCATCATTCCGGAAGTCAATGCCTTCCAAACGTTTGATAATTGAATTACCCAAAAACTTATGAATCGCTATTTCATAAAAACGGATGCCATTCTTCAAAGAAGAGTTCTTGATCTTCGCACTTTGATAGGAATAGGTATCAGAAAGCTCACCGGATGCCTGACGGAGCGCCATCAGCATATCACGCCCTTTAAACATCTTCTGTACCGTATAAGGGCTAAGCAAATTATAATTGATATAATCCAACTGATTCTCGTCCGTACGCTTGTCACGCTTCGGCCATTTCTGTGCATCACGAATAGTACCTACACTTCTCAAATTGACTCCGGGAACAAGATAAGTCGTATTTTTTTGCTCTATCAAATAAGAGAAAGGCAGATTGGACGTATCCGCATGATTGACATGGCGTCCCATTACCAAAGAGAATGCTCCCACACGCGCCGGCCACAAGATATAAGAGTCTGAAGTTGTTTTTGCCCCACGCTCCAAAGTCCCTTGATGAATAGGCCCAAGCTTATACATATGATTACTTTGATTCGAACCCGAACCTGCATTCATGAACGAAAACATACCGGCTATAAGTAATGTAGACTTATGATGTGTCACCGTGTAAGGTCCTGCAAAAATAGCGCAAGCCTCACCATTCTCTCCCTGACAATTACTAAAAAAGAGAGAGTCTGAAGCCGAATAATTATGTCCTAACTGGCAAGCCTGTCCCACAAAGCAGCGCGCCAACATGGAACCGTCATCCACATGTGAGCCGGATGAAATGATAAAATCCTCACAGATAACACCATACCCCACATGAACCGAAGCTTTCTTATTACTATTTATGCTACCATTCAACAAACGGCAAGTACCTTCGATATGGGTAAAATCTCCTATCCGAACATTTTTGATAGAACCGGTATTGATAATCCTTACGTGACTGCCGATAGTACCTACATCCGAAGCATGCTTATTAGAATAAAAGTCCGTAATCTCCTTTAAACGGTTGATCAATTCCGGTCGATGTCTGTAAAGCGCCAGAATATAAGCAAGATGGGCCGAAAGTTTATCATTGATAAGCACTTCCCTGCCTCCCGTTTCATTCAAGACAGAAGCCTCTACTCCATTACCGAATTTACTTACCCCATCTACCAGAATAACATCTACATTCTCAATAAACGCATCGTTTCCTATCGTATAATTAGCAATATAATTCTGTATATTCTCAATGCAGCAATTATCTCCCACTGTCACATTGTGCAACGTAACATGCCGGAGCCCGGCGTGCTTCTTAATACCTCCCGGAAGAACAAACTCCCCGTTAAACACTCCCAGCCTCACATTTCCCGAGAAACGAGTGTGATAAACATATTCGGTAGTAAACTCCACATCTACCAATACATTACTCCAGTCATCAGCCAAGCAAGACTGACTTTTCAATTTGAAGATTTCATCTTCGGTAAGCGAACGGTATGCTTTCATCTTTTATTCTTCTTCATAGTTTTGATAAAGGAAATCATTATAAGGATACTTCTGTACATGCAATTCCTTTACTTTTTTATACACTATATCTCTAAGCTCTTCGATATTTATCTTTTCCTTAGCGGAAATAAAGATGCAGTTATCATTCATCTTCGCCATCCATGTACGCATCAATTCTTCCAGCGTCCAATTTTCTTTAGTACGGGGACTGAGATCATCCTCATCCTTTCGCACATAAGTATAAGCATCTATTTTATTAAATACAATCATACTGGGCTTTCCACTGGCACCGATCTCCGTAAGAGTTTTCTCCACCACATCAATCTGCTCTTCAAACTGCGGATGAGAAATATCCACTACATGAAGCAATAGATCGGCTTCTCTCACCTCATCCAATGTTGATTTGAAGGACTCTACCAGATCCGTAGGAAGTTTACGGATAAACCCTACCGTATCAGAAAGTAAAAAAGGAAGATTCTCTATGATTACTTTCCGTACCGTAGTATCCAAAGTCGCAAATAATTTATTTTCGGCAAAGACCTCGCTTTTAGAAAGCAGATTCATCAGAGTAGATTTACCGACATTCGTATATCCTACTAAAGCAACACGAATCATCCTTCCCCGATTCTTTCGCTGCGTAGCTTTCTGTTTATCAATTTCAGCCAAACGTTCTTTCAACAATGCCATACGGTTAAGGATAATACGGCGGTCCATCTCCAACTGAGTTTCACCCGGTCCGCGTAATCCTACAGAACCGCCTTTACCGCTACCGGAACCGCCTCCCTGTCTTTCAAGGTGCGTCCATAAACGTTGCAAACGCGGCAACATATATTTATTTTGCGCTAATTCCACTTGTGTTTTGGCATTAGCCGTCTGTGCGCGCATAGCGAATATATCGAGAATAAGCGAAGTACGGTCAAGAATCTTAACCTTCAATTCAGCTTCAATATTACGTATTTGCTTTGCAGAAAGTTCATCATCGAATATTACCATACCCACTTCCTCTTCCACATTATCCTCATGCGCCCGGATATATTCCTTAATTTCTTGCAACTTACCTTTACCCACATAGGTAACGGTATTCGCCTGATCTATTTTCTGCGTAAACGACTTCACAACTTCCGCTCCTGCTGTCTCAGCAAGGAAAGCCAGTTCGTCCAGATATTCCTGAGTTTTCCTCTCATCTTGCGTTTTTGTGATCAACCCTACAAGAACAGCTTTTTCCGTCTGGGCTTCGGATATTACAAATTCTTTCATTCTTCTGTCATAAAATTATATATTGGCAACAAATATAGCAAAAAAGCAATGGATAGAACAAATAAATAACCCGATTGTTATATCTATCGCTACTCCTTCTTATTATAGAGGTTTAAACAGACTTTTAAAACGTATTTTATCACCCCTCTATTATATTAAGGTGTAAACTTGAAAAAACAAAAATAATTGTTTAATTCTAATATTATAACAATTAAGCAAAATCACAAAGAGTTACAATTATCATATTTTATAAAATAAAGCTGTAAAATAGAGCGAAATATATATCTTTTAGTCATTTTTATACAAGCCATATTCATTTAACTAAAATAATATTTTAATCTATTTAATATGCTTAAAAACATAAATATGCATATTTTTATGACAATATGAAACTAATATTACGGTTTTTATTAAAAATTATTGCTATCAATGTTTTTATTTGTAGTTTTGCAAAATGTTAGAAAAATAGAGAGTATTATTTAATTGTAAACTTTAACTAGAGAGAGTATTTTATGAAAAGAAAATTAATGCTGTTACTGGCATGCTTTTTTGCAGGCATAAGTCTGGTTACAGCTCAAACCTCCAATGTAACAGGAATTGTTATGGGAGAAGAAGACGGACTACCGGTGGTAGGAGCTACCGTATTAGTAACAGGAACTACTATCGGGACAATCACCGATATTGATGGTAGATTTACCCTTTCAAATCTTCCCGGTTCGGCAAAGACCCTACAGATTTCATATATCGGGATGAAAACTCAAGAAGTGCCCATCAAGCCGGATATGCATATTACATTAAAATCCGATGCACAACAGATGGATGAAGTAGTAGTAACAGCCATGGGTATTTCCAGAGAAAAGAAAGCTTTAGGTTATGCCGTGCAGGATATTAAATCGGACGAATTAACGCAAGCTGCAAGTACGAGCCTTGCCGGAGCACTTCAAGGAAAAGTATCCGGTGTGGACATCACTCCTTCATCCGGTATGCCGGGTGCCTCTTCCAAAATCACAATCCGCGGTTCACGTTCATTTACCGGGAATAACACACCTTTGTATGTAGTAGACGGGATGCCTATTTCATCTACATCGGATATGAACACCCTGAACTCCGTAACCGGTTCGGATTATTCAAACCGTGCCATAGATATTGACCCTAACGATATTGAAAGTATCAATATCTTAAAAGGACAGGCAGCTTCCGCTCTTTACGGTATGCGTGCGTCCAACGGCGTAATCGTTATTACAACTAAAAGCGGGAAAGGTGCGAATAAAGGAAAACCTGAAATAACAGTCAACACCAATCTTTCTTTTGACAAGGTTTCAACGATGCCCGAATTCCAAAAAGAATTTGCACAAGGAGCCAAAGGTGCCTATTCTCCAATGTCCGCACTCGCTTGGGGACCAAAGATTTCAGAACTCGCCAATGACCCGGACTATGGCGGTAATACGGATAATGACTACACCCGGCAGTACGGAAAGCACGAAGGTCAATATTACGTACCTCAACGTGCAAAGGCGGGATTAAACCCATGGGCTACTCCACGCGCTTATGACAATGCTAAAGATTTCTTCAACACAGGAGTCACCTGGAGCAATAACATCAACATTGCACAAGGATTCGATAAAGGGAATTACTCTTTTTCATTGGGTAATACCACCGGAGATGGTATTATTCCTTCTACCGGGATAGACCGTTACAATGCCAAACTGGCAGCAGAAGCTACATTGAACAAGAACTGGTCAACCGGTTTCAATGGAAACTTCGTTATTTCTAAAATCAGAAAGCAAACCGCCGCCAATAATGGTATCATGGCTACCGTGTACGGTGCACCTGCCAGTTATGATTTAAAAGGTATCCCTTCATACGTGGAAGGCGCACCTTATACACAGAACACCTACCGTAGCACAGGAGGTTTCGATGCTGCTTACTGGGCAGTCGACAACAATCAATTCACAGAAAAGTCGCATCGCTTCTTCGGAAACACCTATGCAAAGTACACTACCAAATTCGGTACGGAAAATCACAAATTGGATGTGAAATACCAATTAGGTACAGACGCATATACCACCAATTATACGGATTTATGGGGATACGGACACTCTAACGGTACCGGACAGGTAGAAGAAAACATCTATACGGTAAATGAAGTAAACTCATTATTCACGGCAAATTACGACTGGAAAATCACGCCGGAGTTCGATATGAACATTCTGGTTGGTAATGAATTTGTAAATAAAACCACCAAGCATAGCTATACCTACGGAAGTAATTTCAACTTCCCGGACTGGAACAATATGGGAAATGCTTCTGCATACAGCGCACTATCCGAATACTTCAAAGAACGTACGGTAGGTAACTTTGCCAACCTGTCACTCTCTTACAGAAGTATGGTATACCTGAATGCAACGGTACGTAACGACCGGGTTTCAACCATGCCGCGCAACCATCGTTCTTTCACTTATCCGTCTGTTTCGTTAGGTTTCATCTTCACAGAGTTAGAACCGTTGAAGAACAACGTACTTACCTACGGTAAGCTTCGTGCATCTTATGCAGAAGTCGGACAGGCCGGTACTTATTATAAATCCTACTATGCAACTCCTTTATATGGAGGAGGATTCTCTTCAGGAACACCGATACAGTACCCGATGGGTTCTATCGTTGCATACGTCCCGTATTATAAGATTTACGACCCGAATTTAAGACCGCAGAACACGAAGTCTTATGAAATCGGAGCTGACTTGACTTTCTGGAACGGAATCATTACGCTGAATTATACCTATTCACGCCAAAATGTAAAAGATCAGATATTCGACGTGCCATTGTCTACGTCAACCGGTTACCAATCATTAGTAACCAACGGCGGTTCCATGCACACCGATTCACATGAAATTACTTTGGGAGTGAATCCGATTAAGACCAAGAACTTCAATTGGGACTTCGCGTTCAACTTCTCCAAGATCGACAATTATGTGGACGCTCTCGCACCGGGTGTTACCAGTATTATGTTAGGTGGTTTTGTCGACCCGCAGATACGTGCAGGTATCGGCTATAAGTTCCCGGTAATCTACGGTTCGAGCTACCTGCGTAATGAAGCAGGGCAAATTGTCGTAGATAAAAACGGTATGCCTCAAAAAGGAGACAACCGTGTTATCGGTTCTGTTTCTCCTGATTTCAGATTGGGCTTCAACACTACTTTCGAGTTCTATAAATTCCGTCTATCGGCAGTACTCGACTGGAAACAGGGAGGCGATATGTATGCAGGTACCATCTCATCACTCGATTATTACGGGGTCACCAAGAAATCAGCAGATTTCCGTAAGAAAGATTTCTTGTTTGAGAAAAACGCGGTAAAAGTAGCGGGCACAGACGCTGCCGGTAATACCATTTACGCTCCGAACGACATCAAGATCAGCGGAAGTGATGCAGCAGATTATTTCGATATCATGAGCAGTATCTCTGAAGCCAGCGTATACGGAAACTCATTCCTTAAACTGCGTGAGATAGCTTTGAGTTATCCTGTTCTTGAAAAATCATATTTAGGCATCACCGTAAATGTATTTGCAAGAAATATCCTTTTATGGTCCGAGCTTAAAGGACTGGACCCGGAGTCATCACAAGGGAACAATAACATGGCAGGTGGTTTCGAACGCTTCTCATTACCGGGAACATCGAGCTACGGTTTTGGTCTAACATTCAAATTCTAAAGAGGAAAGGAAAATAAAATGAAATCAATATTCAATATATCCAAAGGTTTTCTGTCCGTCGCAATCCTGTCCGCAGCATTCGTTTCTTGTTCGGAAGATAAGATGGACTCCATAAACAACGACAATAATCACACCACGGTAGTACCGTCCAAATTTATTCTGGCCGACGTACTTACCTCCACTGCATTTAACAATGTAGGAGGTGACTTCAATACCTATTTCGCTTCTTATGTAGAGCATGAAGTAGGAATCTCCAACCAGCTTTACCGTGCGGAAACCCGTACCGGCGAACCGTCTTCTTCCACTACATTCAACAATGTGTGGGAGAATACTTATTCCGTATTGAAAAATGCCAGAATCATCGTGCACAAATGCTCTGAAGATGGTGACCAACACGGCAACTATACCACAAGAGGTATCGGTGAGGTAATGGTCGCACTCAATTCCGGATTGATTGCCGACGCTTTCGGTGATACGCCCTATACTCAGGCTGCACTGCCGGAACTGACCAACGGGCAACCGACTTATATGAACCCGATACTCGACACGCAGGAAAGTATCTACCGGAACATCCTGCAAAGTCTGGACAATGCCATCGCCGACCTACCGCAAGGAGACAATCACATATCCGGAGGCGTAGGCAATTACGATTTACTGTTCAAAGGAGATACCGTTATGTGGCGTAAATTCGCTTACGGCTTGAAAGCACGCTACACAATGCACATGATTCATCGTTCTACGGATGTAGAAGGTGATCTCAGAAAGATATTAAGCTATATCGACCGGTCATTCCAAGACGGAGAAGAAGCTGCCTACAACATGTACGACGGCATCAACCTCAACCCGTTATTTGATTTCCAATGGAGCCGCGACTACCTTGCAGCCAGCAAGAGCATGGCTACCAAGTTGGTGGAACGCAATGACCCGCGTATGCGCCGTGTATTCGTAACTCCGATGGATGTTAAAGCCACAAAACCTCCCTTGTGGACACAGATTTCGGGAAAGAACGATCCCGGCTTTGACAATATGGCGCCCAACGGTACGCCACTGCCGTTACAATACCATTACAATACATCCATCTATGTATTTGCGGAAACTGCGCCGACATTACTTCTCAGTGCCCACGAACTTTTATTCCTGAAAGCGGAAGCACTCTGCCGCCTAAACCATACGGATGATGCGGAGGGAGTTCTGAAACAAGCGATAGTGACAGCAATTGCCAACACGGAAAGAAGCGTAAACTCTGCATTAACCGAAGCACCGGATGTACTTTCCAACGGAGGTATTGTGAAAACGAGTGATGCCATCACCACCGAAGAAGCCGAAGACTATTTCGACAACGAAGTCAAAACCTTATTCGATGCCAACCCGTTGAAAGAAACAATGATCCAAAAGTACATCGCTTTCTGGGGAGCATCCGGAGAATCAACCGAATGTTATAATGACATCCGTCGTATGAAAGCTATGGGTGAAGATTTCGTTACGCTGGAAAACCCGAATCCATTCCCGTTACGCTGTCCTTACGGTGACGGTGATGTAAATGCCAACCCGAATGTAGAAGCCGCTTTCGGAAACGGACAGTACGTATATACTGATCCGGTTTGGTGGGCAGGCGGAAGCAGATAAAGATCATATTTATACTTCAGGCACGGATTATACGAAAAGATGGATTGTATTGAAATAAATCCATAAAGTTCGTATAATCCGTGCCTTTCTTTATATTTTTGAATCCGGTTAACCCTTCTTTCTTTTCTACCGGAAAAGATTTCTTATTATACCCGTTTACCAGCTTCTCGAATCAGTGTAGTAGGAGCCATCTTACAACCATTCCTTGATGCTTTCCATTACTTCTTCGGTAGACAGGGATTTACCTTGCCGGCACTCTTCCATCCTTTTCACCGCTTGTTGCTTCATCTCCTCCACAGTATATTGGCAAGGTGCTGCATGAGATTTCTTTTCCTCTTTCCGCTTTTGACTTCTGATAAAGTCGATAGTTTTACGTAGCATATTGTCGTCAGCATCAGCAAGAAAGCTACCGATTTCGTTCAGCAGTTCAGCGCCGAGGCGTGCGGTATTACGTGAGTTGCTCATGATGTTGTTCTCCTTTCTTTCATTACTTATATTCGCAAAGTTACGAAACTCCATGAGAATAACAACGTTAGAAGAATAATAGTTTTTATTTCCAATATATTAAAAGTATAATTTATATCTTTCTTTTTCCCGGTTTCTCACAGAAATAAATTCGGTATTTTTATTAAACAGGAAAGTCCTGCCTCTATGTAAGAGGCAGGACTTTCCTGTTTAAAACGCTGCAAATATAAACCAAAATAATATAACAGCATAATTTTTCCTTATCAAAAAACGCATCCATGATCTTTTTAATTCAACATAATACACAGATATGAAGCGTATTATACACTATTTCCCACCTCTTACATAGAGGTAGGACAAAAGTAACTAATAAATGTACGCAGACCGAAATGAAAGAAACAGCCTGCCTGTCGATGGGACAGGTAACGGCGTAGCGCGCCCGAAGCACTGGTATGCGGCCTACGTTAGACTTTATCATGAAAAGAAAATAAGTATACAACTCTCCAAGATGGGAATCGAGAATTTCCTGCCCGTACAGGAAGAAATACACCAATGGAGCGACCGCAGAAAAAAGATAGAAAGAATACTCATCCCGATGATTGTCTTTGTCCGGGTAACCCCGACAGAACGGGCACAGGTTCTTACACTATCTTCCGTCAGCCGCTATATGGTATTACATGGAGAAAGTACCCCCGCAATAATTCCCGACGACCAGATGGAACGATTCAAATTCATGCTCGACTATTCCGACCAGGCCATACAGATGAGCAACGCCCCTCTCACCGTCGGGCAGAAAGTACGCGTCATCAAAGGAGCGTTGACAGGATTGGAAGGTGAGCTGACCACCATCGGTGGTAAAACAAAGATTATCGTACGCATAGATATGTTGGGATGTGCAGGCATCGAAATGCCCATAGGATTTGTAGAACAAATTTAAGAAACAGCATGAAAGAAGAAATAGAAAGACTATACGAAAAAGCCCGCGAGCTGCTCCATTTAGGAGACAAGGACGGCTTTGTCTATGCCGACGACCTTTCCCGTCTGAACAAAGAGGTACACGAACTCATCCATCTTCTTTGGAACAAAAAGTCCGGAAGCATTGAAGAAGAAGCACGCCTTTGTCTTGCCATTCTGATGGGATTCAACGGCATTATGTACGCCAATCCGGAAGACGAAAAGATACGCTGTTCCGTAACAGACCGTACCTGTTATGTTCTCAAGGAGCTCTCCTCCTCTCTACTAAAATGCCAACTACTCATCTACTGCTATGGAGAAGTGGATAACGACAAGCTGGTGGAAGAAGCGAAAGAGATTATGAAAGGTTGGGAAAGAAGAGAGCTCTCAGCAGAGGAATTGGAAACGGTAGAAACATTGGAGATAATATGTCCACAGCCAACCGTGTAATTAAAAACACAGGTTATCTATACGCCAAGATGGGGGTAACGATGTTCATATCGTTATACACCACCCGTCTGATACTAAACTCCTTAGGAGCAACCGACTTCGGTATTTTCAATATCGTAGGCGGAGCTATTGCCATGCTGGGATTTCTCAATGCGGCAATGGCAAGTGCCACCCAACGGTTCATGTCCTATACCGAAGGAGAAGGAAACAAAGAAAAACAGAAAAGTATATTCAATGTCAGTGTAGTTCTACACCTTCTCATTGCATTAATCGTTGGAGTAGTATTATTGATAGCTGGCTATTTCTTTTTCAATGGTATTTTGAATATACCATCCGATAGGATATTTGCAGCGCAAGTTGTTTATGGGAGTTTGATTGTCAGCACTATGTTTACAGTAATGACTGTTCCATACGATGCCGTGCTTAATGCGCACGAAAATATGCTCTATTATTCCATTGTAGGGATTGTTGAATCTGTTCTAAAACTGTCCGTAGCCCTTATTGTCGTGCATACCCTTTCGGATAAACTGATTGTTTATGGTATATTGATGGCGTGCATTCCATTGATTACCATGAGTATCATGCGGGTATATTGTCATAAGCACTATGAAGAATGTATTATACAGCCTCGTAGATATTGGCATAGAGGGTTGATGAAAGAGATGAGTAGCTTTGCGGGGTGGAACTTAATCAGAACTTCAATTACCATGACCAGTGCATATGGACAAGGTATTATTCTAAATCATTTTTTTGGAGTTATATTAAATGCAGCTCAGGGGATAGCCGGTCAAATTAATGGTCAACTACAAGTTCTGTCTTCTAACATGTTAAAAGCCTTAAATCCAATTTTAGGGAAAAGCGCTGGGGCTAATAATAAAGAACTGTTACTAAAATCCACCATATTAGGAGCTAAATATTCAGCAGCATTATATCTATTAGTAGCTATACCTATTTTTATAGAAGCACCTTATATCTTAAAAATATGGTTAAAAAACATACCGGAATGGACTATAATATTTGTGAGATTCCAATTGCTCAAAAGCTTTATAGAGTTTCAATTTACCACTTTACCCGGAGCCATTAATGCCACAGGAAAAATAAAAAAATACACTATTTGGAGCAGCATTTCCAATATTATGCAATTACCTGTCATCTATCTATTTTTCAAAATTAGTTTTCCACCTTATTCCATGTATATCTCGACTATATTATTCGGGAATATATGTGTTTACATCATTGCGATGCATTATGCTAAATTATATTATCAATTATCCATTTCTGTATACTTCAAAAAAACATTATTGCCATTATATATCACAACTACATTAGTTATGGGTTTACTATATATAGTTCAAAGCCTGTTTGAAATAAATTCCATATGGCGACTTCTTTCTTTCATTATATTATCTATACTACTATTTATTTTAACATTTTTCATAATTGGCTGTACAAAAGAAGAGAAGAACTTAATTTTTGAATTAAAGAATACAATTTCTAACAAGATATTCCACCATAATTAAAAATTTTTATCATGATTTCTGTTGTTATACCCCTTTATAACAAAGCACATACTATTGTTAACACGCTTCAAACTGTATTGAATCAAACGTTTAAGGATTTTGAAGTGATAATTATAAACGATGGTTCCACGGATAATGGTGTTGAAGTTATAAATAAGCATTTTAATGATTCGAGAATCAAGATTATCAATCAAGACAATCAAGGGGTGAGTGCTGCACGTAACAGAGGGGTAGAGGAGTCAATAAGTGACTGGGTAGCTTTTCTGGATGCTGATGATGAGTGGCATCCCGAGTATTTAGAATATGTGTTCAAAGCAATTAGTTCTTATTCTGAAGCAGGAATGATCTGTACCGGTGGGATAGTTGGTGATATCAGAAATCGTTACAATGTATATTATAGGTTAGCAAATAAATATATTGATAAAATCGTATCAGTTGATTATTTTGAAAACCCGGGAGTCTTCGGGCATACAAGTGCGACCGTTGTAAGAAAAGATATTTTCGGATATGCAGGTAAATTTCCATTAGGAATGAAGCGTAGTCAGGATTTAGCCTGTTTTTATTCGGTTGCATTAATTTCTAAGGTTGTTTATATCGGTTTGCCTTTAAGTAGATATAACGGCGGCGTTGAAGCCCAGACTACCTCTTTAAAAAATGAATCAGTAATAAAGCATATTGTCAATTACTATAATTGGGTAATGAGAAATTACCAAAAAACAAACATGGTTAATAAAACATTTTTGATTTTTATTAAATACAATATCCGCCACTTGATAAAGAATTGTGTAACAAGAAAAGATTGGGATTCAATAGATTATTTTTATAATAATCTGGATGATAATATTTTATCTTTATTTTTTCCTTTTGAAAAAGTTTTATATTGTGATAAAAATAGGTATGCTTTAGCTGTTTTATGGATAAATATCACAAAAATCATTTGGCGCTTACATCGCTTTCCAATTGTAGGCAAGCGTATTGATACAAAAAAAATTCCTTCAAAATATTGTATATGGTAATTATTGAAAAAGCAATGCGCAAATTGCGAACACATCTTGTTACAGTAACAAAAAATTCACCTTTCTATTTATATATCTATCAATCCTATTGGCACTATCTATTTTATTCTCCCAAAGAGGGATATAATCCAACAGTTGAATTATACTATACAGCCCGTCCTAATCCTGGGGCCGGAATCGGCCATCAAATGGCAAACTGGATAGCAGGATATTGGTATGCAAAGCAATTCGAACTAAAGTTCGCTCATTTGCCTTTTTCCAGCAAACAATGGGAGGATTTTTTAGGGTTTGGAATTAATGAAACAACAGTAAAAGAATTGAAACAAAGAAAGTATAAAGTAAGAAAATTACCCCTGTTTAACGCAGGCAATGAAAAAGAAATTGCTATCAATAAAAAAATTATCCAATCCTATTCCGGAGAAAAAGTTGTATTCATAGCTGAACAAGATCAATTTTATGAGGAACAACATGGAGTTATGAAAGATATCAAAAGAAAATTTTATTCAGCTCCGGCCCGTAAGAATGATAAATTAATTTACTCCAAAGAGAACTTCAATATAGCTATCCATGTGCGTAGAGGGGATATTATGGCAGACCCTTCCAATCCCAATTTGGCTATGCGCTATTTAAGTAATGATTATTATGAAAAAGCACTCCGACAGGTCATTGGTAGTATAAAGATAGATAAGCCCATACATATATATATTTTCTCTCAAGGTATCCCTGAAGATTACCCGGAGTTTGCGCATTACAAAAATATACATTGGTATTTAGATATGTCGGCACAAGATTCTTTTTTACATATGGTTTATGCTGATTTATTGATAACCAGCAAGAGTTCTTTTTCGTATAAGCCGGCTTTACTTAGTAACGGAATAAAGGTCTGTCCTAAATATTTCTGGCATGGATATCCGGATACAGAAGACTGGATATTATGTGATAATAACGGAAACTTGGATAATAGTTTAAAAAAAACATCAGAAATAAATTCAAAAAAAATGATTCATGAATAATATATGGATTTTATTTTTTATCCTTCTTTATTTGATTAATCCATTTGTAGGAATGGTTATTCTTTGTCTATTAAAGATTGTCAATAATCATAAAGATAAAATATCCGATACTCTATTATTCCTGTTTATTACCATTTACGCTTGTTTAATACAATCAACCAGAATCTGGAATATCCACCAACCTTCCGATTGGTATGGTGGCGGATATTGGGGAATTTTCGATGAAATAAGCAAGCACTCTTTCTACGAATTTATTCTATCGACAGAAAGGGAACCAATGTGGAGACTTTTAAACTATATAGGTTATTATATAACAGATGGAAATTATTACATATTCATTAATAGTATCACAATTATCACCATTTTTATCACCTGTTATTCTATTTTCATTTATTGGAGGAAAACTAAAGCTGATATTTTTACGTTAATAGCATCATTGTTTTTATTCATTTTTTTTAGAGAATATTGGGGGATTCTTAATAACTTAACAAGACAGTTCTTCTCTATTAGTCTTATTTCTTATGTATATGTTGCAAAAGTTACTAATAATAAGATTAAATGGTGGTTATTAATTTCAGCAGGTTTAATTCATACTATGTCTTTCATTTTTATTGCATTTTTGTTTATAAAACCTCTCTATTCTATTATCCGTAAAAAACAGTTCTTATTGGTAGGTTTTATTTTTATTGGTATATCATTTGTCATCAGTAACATTTCCATATTCAAAAATATATTCGCCGGAATAGATTTCATTTTATATGGAATGAACAGATTGGAGAACGCTTCTAATCCTATGGATCAAAATTTTTTAGACTCTACCGCTGTATGTTTAACAGCTGCAATTATTATTCTTATCTGTATTATAATGAACTATTACTCCAAATATAATAAAACAAATGTTTTTTATACAAATGTTTTAATGATAACAATGCTTATATGTGCTTCGATAATATCTTTGGCTCCGGAGATTATGGGTAGAATGTATGTATCCAGATTTTATTTATTCCCCTTTGTCCTTCCATATTTTATGATAAATAGGAAGATTATCCATATTGTTTATTCTATGGGAATTATTGTATTTTTTTCAATTCGATTTTTTCTAACATTTGATACAATGGCTGATGGGGTGTTCTTTCCTAAGATAAATAATTTTTTAGTTTGGAATATTGCTGACTATTTTATCAGGTAAATATAATAATAAAATGATTCTAAATAGATTATTCCGTAAAATTCGAACTTCCATTTTTTTACATGGGCTCAAAGAAAAAGGAAAATATATATCTTTATTTTTCCCTTTAACTATAGAAGGAAAATCCAATGTTTCAATAGGCAGTAATACAGGGATAGGTAGTTATGTTCATATTTGGGGAGGAGGTGGAGTTAAAATTGGTTCGAATGTATTAATTGCTGCCCATTGTTGTATAACCTCATTAGGTCATAATTATCATTCCTCTAAAATACGTGAAGGTTCTATGATATCCAAATCCGTGTCAATAGAAGATGATGTTTGGCTCGGTTATAATGTTACGGTTTTACCGGGTGTTACAATAGGAAAAGGTTCTGTAATTGGAGCTGGCAGCGTAGTTTGTTCAGATATTCCTCCATATTCAATTGCAGTAGGCAATCCTGCTAAAGTCATTAAAAGACGGATTATGTAGTTCATTATTCGTTGTATTGAAATAAAAAACAGTAAATATGAATCAAATATCCATACTTAGATTCTTTCGTAAACTCTATTCAAAAAGTATCGGTACTTATCAATTTCCTCCGCTTCCTTGCGAGAGAAATATAGATAAAGCGTCAGATGTAATTTATAACTTACTTGATACAGGTAAACCTTGTATGATTGCCCGTTTCGGAGCAACCGAACTGTCCACAATCGTGAATTATTTAGGAGTTCAATCTTTAAATCATAGTAAATGGAGTTTTATTCAAGGAAAAGCTGCAGAATGGTGGTGGAATCCGAAAATACTCAAACAAATGGAGGTTTGGTCAGGCTTTTTTCCCTCTACACCGGATACAGTTTCTCGTTTTTGCGGATTAATGTTAAATGATGCAAAAGAAATGGATATTTGCGGACTCTTCCAATCAATAGAAAATTCGGTACACTATGTATTACCCTATCTAAACAATCCTCAATTTATTCTTTTAGCTGCTTATGAAAATGCCACATCTAAAAATCCTTGGACACGAATATTAAAAGGTAAAAAGGTACTGGTAGTACATCCTTTCGCTAGATTAATAGAGAAACAATATAAAGAAAAAAGAACTCTCCTTTTTGATAACCCTGATTCTTTACCGAAGTTTGAATTACAGACAATCCAAGCGATTCAAAGTCTAGGAGGTATAAGTAACGGATTTAAGGATTGGTTTGAGGCGCTACAATGGATGAAAAATGAAATTGATAAACGGGATTATGATATTTGCTTGCTAGGTTGTGGAGCTTATGGTTTCCCATTAGCTGCCCATGTAAAACGTCAAGGTAAACAAGCTGTGCATATCGGTGGAGGATTACAGTTGTTTTTTGGAATAAAAGGAAAAAGATGGGAAGATATAGACGATACAGATTGTGGACTTCCCATAGGATATTACAAAAAATTACTAGCTAATCCGGCATGGGTACGTCCGGATGAATATATAACAGAACAAGCTAAAATGGTAGAAAACGGATGCTATTGGTAGTTTTTTATGATCGTTTTTTATATGAAAATAGATTTTAAAAGAATCAACCAAGCTTTTTTTCGTCTTATTTATTTGCCTTACGGGCTAATCAAAGCATTATTTATTATAGCAAATAATGCAGCCAGAGACATTGATAATAAGAGAAGATATTCTTCTTCAATAATTGACAAAGGGTGCTCTTTTACTCCTGATTGTAAAATAGGGGAAAAATCCCATTTACTAGGAAGAGGTTCTATATTTAATCATGTAACTATTGGTGATTATACTTACATTGGCAGGGGAGCTTTAGTTCAGAATTGCAGTATTGGAAAATATTGTTCTATATCTCATGAAGTTATACTTGGTTTAGGATCTCATCCTCTAAATTTATTCTCTACATCACCATTATTTTATAGAGTAAATAATCCTTTAAAAATTCAAATTGTAAAACAAGATTCTGAATTTGTAGAATATAAGCCAATAGTAGTGGGCAATGATGTATGGATTGGGGCCCGTGCTATTATCATGGATGGTGTAGTTATTGGACATGGGGCAGTAATAGCCTCAGGAGCTATTGTTACTAAGGATGTTCCTCCGTACGCTGTTGTTGCAGGAGTCCCGGCCAAATTAATCAGATATAGAATAGAACCTTCAAAAATCAAGTCTTATTTACAGTCCGACTGGTATAACTTACCACCAAATGATGCCTATAGATTAATGTCCGGACAACAATAAATTCACAAAATATAGAAAACATGCAATCCCTAGCCATCCTCTTAACCGTCTTCAATCGCAAGGCAAAAACTTTACAATGCCTGCAAAACCTATATGTTCAACTCCCGATAGAAGAATACACCGTAAGCGTTTACCTGACAGATGACGGCTGCACCGACGGGACTCCCGAAACTGTCAAAGAACAATTCCCTGAGGTCAACATTCTTCATGCGGATGGGAATCTGTTTTGGAACAGGGGGATGTATAGGGCTTGGAGTAAGGCTGCCGAGACAAAAGACTATGATTTCTATATGTGGCTGAATGACGATACTACCGTTTATCCGGATGCATTAAGCATTTTATTACAAACATCAAGCGCTTACGAAGATAAATGTATTGTTGTGGGAACGACCTGTGCCGTAGGAAATCAGGCTATTATCACTTATGGTGGAAGGATTAATGGGAAAGGATTAATACATCCATCGGATAGAATACAACAGTGTGATTTCTTTAACGGTAATATTGTGTTGTTCCCTAAAAGCGTTTTCGAAAAAGTAGGAATGAATGATTATCGTTTCCGTCATGCTTTAGGAGATTTTGATTATGGCATGCGTGCAAGGAAATTAGGAATACAATCGGTTGTTGCTCCGGGTATTTTGGGAGAGTGTGACGGGCATGACTCATTGCCCGTGTGGTGCAATCCGGAGAAACCCCTCAATAAGCGGTGGAAAGCTTTTCGCTCACCATTAGGGCACAATCCTGAAGAGTTCTTCATATACGAAAACCGCCACCACGGTATCGCGATGGCGTGTTTCCACTATTTTACCAATCATCTACGAGTGGTGTGTCCGTGGATATGGAAAGGGAGATAATTAAACGGCACTACCCCCAACATTCATTCTTAATCTCCCGGCATTGTCTGATTTGCCAGGGAGAAAGGACCTTTTCCAGTTCACGGAACTGCCAGCCTTTCATGAAACGGATTTCATCCTGTTCCTGACGGGTGGAGATACAGACACGGAAAAGGGCGGGGTC